>OGXS01000289.1_pt1 | contig 50878 bp, 47 predicted proteins | sample 1576371 | NCBI WGS metagenome assembly OGXS01 (sample SAMEA3541475, study PRJEB24748) | human gut metagenome | biome: human gut; feature: human-associated habitat; material: faeces | place: China | collected 2012
GTCCTCGCGGGTAAGCGCGGTGTCGCGCTCGATGGAGCGCTTGACCACGTCGGAATTGCCCAGGAGCTCGAGAATCTCGTCGTTGGTGGTCGCGATGCCGAGCGCGCGCAGGAACATCGTGGCAGACTGCTTGCGCTTGCGGTCGATGGACACCATGAGCTGGTCGTGCTTATCGACCTCGAACTCAAGCCAGGCGCCGCGGGCCGGGATGACCTGCGCCTTGAAGATGTCCTTGGGGGTCGTCTTGCCGTTGGCGTCCGTGACCACGCCGTCCTGCTCGCTCGAGAAGTACACGCCCGGCGAACGGACGAGCTGGCTCACGACGATGCGCTCCGTGCCGTTGATGATGAAGGTGCCCTGATCGGTCATCATGGGGAAATCGCCCATGAAGACGAGCTGCTCCTTGATCTCGCCCGTCTCCTTGTTGGTGAGACGAACCTCGGTGAGGAGCGGCGCCTGGTAGGTCATGTCCTTGGCGCGGCACTCGTCCTCCGTGTGGGGAGCATCGCCGAACTGGTGATGACCGAAGGTGACCTCCAGCACGTGGTTCTGGCTCTGGATGGGGCTCGACTCCTTGAACGCTTCGCGGAGACCCTCATCCATGAAGCGCTGGAAGGATTCCTTCTGCACGGAGATGAGGTTGGGAAGCTCCATGGAGGGCGCAATCTTGCCAAAGTTGACGCGAGCGCGCTCCGTCGGTGTTGCCTGCGGAATTAATGTTGCCACCAGGTTGTTCCTCCTTCTTGAAAAGGCGGGTCTGTTGGCCTCATGGGCGGCATGGCCGGAAGCGCTCGCGGGGCATGCGCGCCCGCTTTGAGCGGCATAGCCGCCCTCTCACGCTTTCCGGACCCAATCCACCTGATGGGGCCAGTTTCGCAACCTATAAGTTTACCAATCGCCTACCGTTTAGCAAGATTTTCCTTGACGCAGGCACTGTTTTGGGGTAGCAAAAAACTTCACTATTGAATCCGCAGGTTGTTGCTGGTGTATCGAACATTTGTTCATGAGTTTTGTGTGAGACGATGTGCCCAACGCGAACGGGACACCGCCCAGCGGCATGCGAAATCTTACATCCGGTGCAGCCAGAAGAGCACGCGGACTCCAGAATCCGAGGCTACGTGCGAAGCACCGGCACGGCCCATAGCATAAGAAGCAACACCGCGCAGGCCACGCGATACCATCGTTGACGGCTCATCTCTGTCCCATCTGGCACGCGTTACCCTCTCACACGTCGCCGCGTTCTGATTCCTCTGCATCCGTCGGCGCAACTTGAGCAGGCCGAGAACTGCCATCACCTTCGAAGCTCGTGCGCTCGGAGATGATGTAACGCGGGCGTGCCTTGGTCTCGAGATAGGTCTTGCCTACATATTCCCCGATGACACCGAGGCATATGAGCTGGACGCCGCCCAAAAGGCATATCACGCTGATCGTACTCGCCCAACCGGATACAGCCCACCCCATCACAACATTCGCCACCGCCCACACGATGCCGAAGAAACTTGCGACAGAGATAACAACCCCCAAAGCCATGACCAGGCGAATCGGCTTGATGGTAAGGCTGGTGACGCCATCGAGCGCGAGTCCGATCATGCTCATCAAGGAATAGCGAGACCTTCCAGCGATGCGCTTCGAACGCTCGTAAACAACCTCGCAGCTTTTGAACCCCACGAGAGGGACCATGCCCCGTAGATAGATGTTCACCTCGTGAAACCCCGATAGCTCCTTCATCACCGGAGCCGAAAGCAAGCGATAGTCCGCGTGATCGTACACCACCTCGGCACCGAGCCATCCAAGCAGTCGATAGAATGCCCGAGCGGTCGTGCGTTTGAACCAAGCATCTGTTCTGCGATTACCACGCACGCCATACACGACATCGAAGCCCTCTCGGTATCGTGAAATCATCTCATCCATCGCATCGACATCGTCTTGCCCATCGCAATCAATGGAGATGGAAGCGTCACAGCAATCCTTCACCTCCATGAGGCCGGCGAGCACGGTGTTCTGATGGCCGCGATTCCTGCTCTGGCGAATGCCACGCACGCGCGAGTTATGCCGAGCAAGCGCGCTGATGATATCCCATGTCGGATCTTCCGACCCGTCATCAACGAGCATAAGAAAGCTATCCTCAGCCACACGATTTTCATGCATGAGCCGGTCAAGTTTTGCAAGGAACCGGGGGAGCATGAGCGGAAGCGTCTCTTCCTCGTTGAAGCAGGGAATCACTATGGCCAGCGTCGGCTTTGTCCGCATGAGCACCCCCATGATGCCTGTCTCGTGCAATCTGGCCTGTCGGCGCATTTGAGTATACCGCGCCTTCACATTGGGATAGTATCCATCAAAAAGAAACGGGTGCCTGGGATACATCCCAGGCACCCGCACATTCAACGCGTTCGCGCAATGTCAGCACGTCAACAAGGCGGGGCAGCGCCGCGCAAGCTCAGCAACCCGGCAGCACTGCATGCCGACGCCGACGCAAGTTGGCGCGGCGGCGCAGCCCAACCAAGGCCTACCGAGTGAGGCCGCCACGCACCTCGATGGCATCCCAGAACTCGTCACGGAAACGCGGGTCGGAAGCGGCCATGAGCGCGTTCGTCGCCATCCAGCCGGACGGGGTGCCCGTATCGTAGCCGCTGAGCGGGTCGATGACGACGGCGTACATGGTCTCGCGATCGAGCGAGCGCGCCATGGCATCGGTGAGCTGTACCTCTCCGCCCGCACCGGGAGCCTGATCGGCGAGCAGGTCCATCACGAGGGGCGAGAGCAGGTAGCGGCCAACGATGTAAAGGTTCGAGGGGGCGTCGGCGAGATCGGGCTTCTCAACGAGGCCCGAGATGCGCCACACGGCACCGGGTTCGCAGTCGGCAACGTCCTCCGCGCCGGCAAGCGATCCCGCGCGCTCGCCCGCGATCACGCCATAGCGCGAGACCTCCTCCGGAGCGCAAGCCGCAACAGCGATAACGCTCGCGCCACCATGGGCGCGGCTAACCTCGAGCATCTTGTCGCAGATGTCGCGCGCCGGCACCACGTAGTCGCCGAGGAGCACGAGGAAGCTCTCCCCCGCCACGGCATCGGCCGCTGAGCGGATGGCATGGCCGAGGCCATTCGGCTTGTACTGGAAACGGAAGTCTACGGGAAGGCCGCCCGCCTCGGCAACGGCATCGGCATAGGCGGTCTTGCCGCGAGAACGCAGAAGCTGCTCAAGGGCCGTATCAGGCTGGAAGTAGCTCAGGAGCTCCGGCTTGTTGGGGCTCGTCACGATGATGGCGTCCGTAACCTCCTCGGGTTCGAGCGCCTCCTCCACCACGTACTGGATGACCGGCTTGTCAAGCACGGGAAGCATTTCCTTGGGCGTGCACTTGGTCGACGGCAGGAAGCGGGTGCCCAGGCCCGCGGCGGGGATGATGGCCTTCACTGATGCGTTCCTTTCAACGTGCCCGGTTCGGGCGACATCGCCGGCATGCGGCGTGAGATGACTTCGCACAGCATAGTAACGCGACACATGAAAAGCGCGGGAAATCTCAAGCAAATTCCAAGGCTCCCCCTCATATGTCTACCGCGAACGGTCGCCCTCCGCGCGTGAATGGATGCCTGTGGCGCTATCGAGGCCCGCGCCGCCCCGATCGCCCGCCACACGGCGCAATTGAGGTCCCGGTTCCTGTCGTTTTCCGCCCAACAAATAGCAAGATGAAGGACCTCAATTTGCGAAACGAAGCACAGCCTTAAGACAAGATAGCAAGCGAAAAAAACGGGGTCCGAGACGAATCTCGAACCCCGTAGTGCAACACATGGGCTGCAGCCGATCATGCGGCATGTCCGAGCAGGCGCTTCGCCTGCCCAAACTTACTTGAGGGAGACGGCAGCGCCGGCGGCCTCGAGCTTCTCCTTGGCAGCGTCGGCGTCCTCCTTCTTGACACCCTCGAGCACGGCCTTCGGAGCGTTCTCGACGACCTCCTTGGCCTCCTTGAGGCCAAGGCTGGTGAGCTCGCGGACGACCTTGATGACCTGGATCTTGTTGTCGCCGAAGCCCTCGAGCACGACGTCAAACTCGGTCTTCTCCTCCTCGGCGGGAGCGGCGGCAGCGGGGCCGGCCACAACGGCGGCGGGGGCGGCGGCGGAGACGCCGAAGGTCTCCTCGATGGCCTTGACGAGCTCGGAAGCCTCGAGCAGGGTCATTTCCTTAAGAGCCTCGATGATCTCTTCGTTGGTAAGCTTAGCCATGGTAAGCAATCCTTTCGGTTACCACGCCCAACGCTGGGCGCGGAGCTGAAACTTCACGTGGCGCGCGAGCGCGCCGGGGTGCGTGGCCAGGCCACGCGCGGCTGCTAGGCAGCCTTCTGCTCGGAAATCTGCTGGACGGTACGGGCGAGACCGCTCGACACGCCGTTGACGCAGACCGCGATGTCGCGAGCGAAGCCATTGATGAGGCCGGCGATCTGGCCAAGGAGCTGATCCTTGGTGGGCAGGTCGGCCATGGCCTTGGCGTCCTCCGCGGTAATAGCCTTACCCTCGGAGATACCGCCCTTCACCTCGATGACACCCTTGGCCTTCAGGGCGAAGTCCTTGAGCACCTTCGCAGAGCTCACCGGCTCCTCCTTGTAGAAGACGTAAGCCAGCGGGCCGGCGAGGATATCGTCGATCTCGGGCTGCTCCTGGTTCTTGAGTGCGAGGCGGACGAGATTGTTCTTGTAAACCTTCATCTCCGCACCGGCCTCGCGAAGCGCGTGGCGCAGCTCCTGAGCCTGCTTCACGGTGAGACCGTTGTAGGACATCACGTACAGGCCAGCGCTGGCCTCCACGCGCTCCTCGATCTCGGCGACTTTGTCGATCTTGTACTGCTGTGGCATTCGTTACACCTCCTCGTTGCTTTTCCGGGCACGGGCCGCCGAAGACTGTGGCGGGGATGCCTCGGAAATGAAGCGCAGAAACCGGGTTTCCGCGTTTCAAAAAGAAACCCCCGCGCTGCGTGAGCGACGGGGGCGAGAAGACATGCAAAGCTGAGCTATCTGCTCGACCACCTCGGCTGGCGGGTTTCCCCATTGAGCCTTGGGTGTGCACCGAAGTGCTCCCCGCGGCACCGGCTGTCTCTGGCAGCGGGTCCGTGCGTGAACCGGGTGTTAGTATGCCGCGTTGCAGAACGCGCGTCAACCGACAAGCGGCAGTGGCGCAGGAAATGTGCACATATTTTCCTCGTTGATGGCCTTCTACGCTCCATTCAGACGATGCGCAAGCCGAATTGCTTTGCCTGCAGGCCAAGTTTGGCTAAAAATGTCGATTTATGGCAATCCGCGCGTGCGTCGAGGGGGTGTCGCGGCCTTCATGGAGCCCCCTTGGCGGATCGGAGACGCGTATCCTGCCTGATAACCGTCCCACAGCCCCGCAAATTGCGCTATGGGGCGAGCCCGTCCCATCCAGCTTCTCTTCTTCCATCGCCAGAAATCGACATTTTTAGCCATTTTTTGCTTTCGACACAATATTTTGGCTTTGCCGGACGATTCTAGCCGCACATATCTGTCCGCGAGCGATGCCGAATGCTCCTCCAACCGGAGAAAACAATGCCAAGCAAACCGTTACAGACCGCGCGCCGCGCCCAATGACCTCGTTCTGCACTTGCGGTACCATACCGGGCAAAACTCGTTGAAAGGAACACCGTGTCCAGCCGTACCCCCTCCGTCACGCGCCGCACGCTGCACTACTTTTGGGGCGTCACGCGTATCCAGCTCCCCATGTTCTTCCTCGATGTCGCCGTGACGCTTGGCTACGTGTTCTTCCTCACTTTTGCAAGCCCGCTCATCGTGGGCCAAATCGTAGACATGGTAGGCGCAGGCGGCGCGGGGCCGGACGAGGTCCTAACCGCTTTCGGGCCATACATCCTGGCGCTCATCGGCGTGAACATCGCCGGCCAGGTTTGCAGCAAGCTGCAGGACTACGCCTGCGCCAAGCTTGAGATCCGCGCAGGTTACGAGCTGGGGCGCCTGGCCTTCGACACCCTCTCCAACCAATCGATGACCTTTCATACCAACCGCTTCGGCGGCTCGCTGGTAAGCTCCACGCAGAAATTCATATCCGCATACAGCCTGCTCATGGACAATTTCACCTACTCGGCGCTACCCACCGCAGCGACCGCGGTGCTCACCATATGCATGCTTGCGCCACTTGCCCCCGCCTATGTTGTGGTGCTCCTCGTGGTGCTCATCGCATACGTGGCCATCGTATTCAAGCTGTACCGCAAGATTCTCCCCATCAATGCAGCAGCCTCCGCTGCACAGAACCGCCTTTCCGGCGAGCTCTCGGACTCCATCACTAATATATTGGCGGTGAAGACAGCCGGGCGCGAGGCATACGAACAGAGCATCTTCGAGCAGGCCAACCAAGAGGTCAAGACTGCCGACAGTCAGCGCATGCGTCGCACGGTGAAAACCGGCGCGGTCACGAGTTCGCTCATCGTGCTCATGATGGGGCTTGTCGCGGTGTTCATCGCCGGCGGCAATGCGTGGTTCGGCATCAGCGCGGGCACGCTCGTCATGATGTTCACGTATACCAATTCGCTCACGGGGCGCTTCAACATGCTTTCCCAGATGTTTCAGCAGATCAACCGCTCGTTCGGCGAGGCGCACGATCTCACGGTGGCGCTCGACGAGCCGCGTCTCGTGGCAGACGAACCCGACGCGCCTGAGCTCGCCGTACCGGAAGGCGCCATCGATTTCAGCGACATCGATTTCCATTATGCCGATGCCAGCGCCGACGACGCCGTGTTCCGCGGTTTCAGCCTGCACATCCCCGCGGGACAGCGTGTGGGTCTGGTGGGTCGCAGCGGCTCCGGTAAGACCACGCTTACCACGTTGCTGCTTCGCCTGGCAGATCTCTCGGGTGGCAGCATACGGATAGACGGGCAGGACATCGCCCACGTGAGCCAAGTAAGCTTGCGCCAGCATATCGCCTACGTGCCGCAGGAACCGCTCCTGTTTCACCGCACCGTGCGCGAGAACATCGCCTACGGTCGACCGGACGCCACCGAAGACGAGGTCCTGCGCGCCGCGCGCGAGGCGAACGCCCTCGAGTTCATCGAGCGCCTGCCGCGCGGACTCGACACGCAGGTGGGCGAGCGCGGGGTGAAGCTCTCGGGCGGGCAGCGCCAGCGCATCGCCATCGCGCGCGCCATCCTCATGGACGCGCCGATCCTCGTACTCGACGAGGCAACGAGCGCGCTTGACTCCGAGAGCGAGAAGCTCATCCAGGATGCGCTCGAAAACCTCATGCGCGGCCGCACATCGCTCGTGATCGCCCACCGGCTCTCCACCGTGGCCGCGCTCGACCGCATCGTGGTGATTCGCGACGGCGAGATCGTGGAGGATGGCCGCCATGCCGACCTGGTACACGCTGGCGGCGAGTATGCGCAGCTGTGGAGCCGCCAGTCGGGCGCGTTCCTGGGGAGCGAATAGGGCTCGATCGCGGTGCACGGGATGGTGTTTGAGCACGGCAGAAGGTGCTTCAGCGCGGTGCCGGGTGTTTCAGCGCGGTGCCGGGCGCTTCGTCGCGGCGTTGGGTTTTTCAGCGCAACGCCAGGCGTCTCGTCGCGACGCAGGGTTTTCAGCACAGCGCAGGGTGCTTCACCGCAACGCCAGACGTTTCGCCGCCCCGCAACCGCAAGTTGCACAATTGCAAGGCGAACATGGTGGCGCGCACGGGCACGGCGCATAGACTATGTGGTAAGCGACATCCACGCCGCATCGCCTGATCGCATCGTTTGACCGGGAGGCTCCCATGAACGGACAACTTGCCCAACGCCTGCACGGCCTCCGTCGCGCCAACGGCTTGAGCCAAGAGGAACTCGCGCGTAAGCTTGCGGTGAGCCGCCAGGCGGTTTCCAAGTGGGAATGCGGCGACGCCCTGCCGAGCACCGAAAACCTGTTCGCGCTGGCCGAGCTCTACGGAGTGGGCATGGCGACGCTCATGGATGACGTTCGGAACGACGCCCGCGAGGAAGACAGGCGCGCCGGGTACGACGTTGAGCCTCGGGCCGCTTGCAGCGAAGCCGGAACGGCAGCCGACGCCGACGTGCCAGGCAGCGACCCTGCGTCCCCTGCGCACCAAAAACCATCCGGCCGATGGCTCAAGATCGCTTGCTTGGCCTTGCTCGGCATCGCAGCTGCCACATTCATCGTCTGCTGCGTTACCGCAAAACCCGACCTGCACGTCATTGAGGGAACCGTGGTGGCGAGCGACCGGGCCAGCGACGGCTTCGTCGTGGACCTCGGCCGCGGGTATGACTACCGTTACTGGGTTATTTCCGTTGACAGCAACACCATGTACTCGCACGCCATCGAACAGGATGGCGAGGTGCCCGAAGAGACCGAGACCGATCCCTTTGCGCCTGCGGTAGGCCAGCACGTGCAGGTATCGATCAAGACGCACGCGCAGAATGCGCCGCAAGCGACCAACCTCGCCGAAAGCGTCTGCGTCATCGAGCAGGCGGAGGGGGAATCGTGACGGCCGCGACGAAAGGGGCACGCGAGGCAGCAGGGCTGCGCGTGGGGCTCATCGAGCTTGACGAGGGCTGCGAGTCTCGGCACCCCGGCCAGGTTTGCGGGTCACGGCACGCTGGTGAGGGCGGCGGGCCGCAGCACCCCGGCGAAGGCCCAAGCCCTAACCCGAGCCCCGCAGCGTTATTGCTCGACGACTTCGCAGATGCGCTCGCTGCGTACACGCGTATATCGGCACGGCAGAATGGAACAGCAGCGGTTGCGCCACGGTTTGTTCGGGCTCGCCTTGAAGCCGGCCACCGCTTGCCAGCGACCTTGGAAGCGGGGGGCCTCACAGGCTGCGACGTTGTGATTTGCGCCGCGTGCTGCACAACAGGGGCACCGGATGCCGCAGCAACGTTATGCGCGGCACTGCAAGACGGCAGCGCGGCGGCGAACGACGCGATCCGCCCCGGCACTCCCATCGGCATGCTCGCCGCGGGGAACGCGCACGACGGCTCAGACGCGCGCGAAGTTGTCGCGCGCGCGGCATCTGCCTGCCAAAGCGCGGGGCACCCCTGGATCGGCGGCGTCATCGTAACCGACGGAGCGCTGCTCCCCCGCCTGATGAGAACGCCGCGACTCGGTGCGTGGCGCCGAGATGTTTCCGAGGCCGTCGATTGCCTGGTCGCCGCCGTGAGGCTCGGCCGCTCGCTTGACGAGGTGGAAGGCGTCTTGGGCGCCGGCACTGAAAACCTCGATGCCAGGCACCGAGCCCCGAGCGTCATCGTTGCCTCGCCCCACACGTTATGGCGCTCCGTGGTATCCAAATGTCGAAAGCTTGGCGAATAGCCCTCGTCGGCGGGCAGCGGCGAATCGCCAATCAACCGGCAGGCAATGGTGGGCAGCCACTCAAGTGGACGCCGGTTTATTTCCGCCCCGTTATCGTGCGACGGCGAATAGCCCTCGTCGGCGGGCACCGGCGAATTGCCAGTCGACCGGCAGGCAATGGTAAATACCCTCGTCTGCGGGCAGCGGTTAGCCGCCGATCCGTCAGCGGGCAAGCTCGCCGAACGCTTGGGACCACCGCCCCACCAAGCGCTCGAGACTCCACGACGCGTTCGCCGGGCTGGTCGAAGGCAGCACCACTGCCGGAATGCCGGTCCGATCTTGCAGGTACCGACGATATAACCGCCCTGCCGTGCCGCCGTTGCAAAACACCGCCCCGATGTGCGCCGAGCCCACGATGCGCTCGATGCGCGCGGGCACCACATTTTTAATGCTTGCGTCGGAAGAGCCCTTGATATCGCAGCCCTCGATGACATCCCAGAGCGCGATGCCGTGCCCAAGCAGCAACTCGCGCTTTGCCTCGATGGAAGCGGCGAGCGAAGCGGGGATGCCGCCCGGGAGGGCATCACCCTCGTTCGGTGGAACAGGTGCGCCCACGCAAGCCGCGATCACGCGCCAGAAACGGTTTTGCGGGTTACCGTAATAAAACGCGTTCTCGCGCGAAAGCACCGAGGGAAACGACCCCAGCACCAGCACGCGCGAGCGCTCATCGAAGACCGGATCGAATCCATGCGTGATGTGCTGGTACTCCCCCATCGCCTAGCCCCTCTCACCACGTGACCGGCAGGTTACGGCGCATCGGTAGCTCGCCGCGCGCCCCTCCGCTTCTGCTACCATGACGCAAACACCATCCCCATGCAAGGAGGCTCCATGGCTCGCAGATATCTCATCGTCATCGATATGCAGAACGACTTCGTGACCGGCACGCTCGGCTCCGCCGAGGCACAGGGGATCGCCCCCGCGGTCGTCGAAGCTGCGCGCGCGTTCGATGGCGAGGTGCTCTTCACACTCGACACCCACGGCGAAGATTACCCCGAGACGCAGGAAGGCAAAAACCTCCCCGTTCCCCATTGCATCAAGGGCTCCGAGGGCTGGCAGCTCATCCCCGAACTCGCCGACGTCCAGCGCGAGCGCGATGCCCGCGTGTTTGAGAAGCCGACCTTTGGCTCCACGGAACTTGTCCACTACCTGACGCACGCCAACGCAACCGAGCCGATTGAGTCCATCGAGCTTATCGGCGTGTGCACCGATATCTGCGTGGTATCGAACGCCCTGCTTATCAAGGCCGCACTGCCCGAGGTGCCCATAAGCGTAGACGCGCGCCTGTGCGCCGGCGTCACGCCCGACGCGCACCAGGCCGCGCTCGCGACCATGCGCAGCTGCCAGGTTCAGGTGGCCGGCGCGTAGCACCGCGTCCCGCTGCCGCACTTTTTGCGTGAAACGCGTTTTTTGTGGCAGTTATTTCAACTATGAACGATGAGGCGCGGGTTTTGCCGTGCCTCATCGGGGCCACGGGGACGGCCAGCCAACAAAATCCTGCGATTTTGACACACGCATAGGCATCGCGGGGGCATCGACAGCTGCCGATGCCCCCGCGAATCGTTCATAGTTGAAATAACTGCCAGAAATACAGGCTTTCGGAAGAAAAACTACGTGACCGCTCCCAAAATCGCCATACCAGCCGCTACGCCAAGCCCAGCGCCAAGCCAATCAGCCGCACGGCCAAGGCCACCAGCCACGCCACGCCGCACTGCATGAGGACCACGGCGCACATCATGCGCGTGCCAAGCTCGTTTCGCACTGCGGATACCGCTGCCACGCAGGGCGTGTACAGCAGGACGAATGTCAGGAACACATAGGCCGTCAGCGGCGTGAAGAGCGTAGCGAGGCCCGCGACCGATCCGCCCATGAGCACGGTAAGCGTCGCCGCGACGTTCTCCTTGGCCCCAAAACCCGCAACGATGGCAGCAGCCGCAATCCAGCTCCCAAAGCCAAGCGGCGCGAACAGCGGCGCGATGAACGTGCCCAGCCCCGCAAGCATGCTCTGGGACTGGTCTGCCACCACATCGAAGCGAAGGTCGAACGTTTGCAGGAACCAGATGATCACGCTCGCCGCGAAGATGATGGTGAACGCCTTGGTCACAAAGCCCTTGGCTTTATCCCACGCTAGGCGGATCGTCGTCTTGGCCGAGGGCAGGCGGTAGTTGGGAAGCTCCATCACAAACGGCACCGGGTCGCCCTTGAACGCCGTCCCCTTGAGCACGAGCGCCACAAGCACGCCCACGACCATGCCCATGATATAGAGCGAGACCATAACGAGCGGAGCATGGTCGGGGAAGAACGCCGCCGAGAACAGTGCGTACACCGGCAGTTTGGCCGAGCAGCTCATGAAAGGCGTGAGCATGACCGTCATCTTGCGGTCGTGCTCGGAGGGGAGGGTGCGCGTGGCCATGATGGCGGGCACGCTGCAGCCGAAACCGATGAGCATGGGCACGAAGCTCCGCCCGGAAAGGCCCAGCTTGCGCAGGATCTTATCCATCACGAAGGCGACGCGCGCCATGTAGCCCGAATCCTCCAGGACGGATAGCAGCAGAAACAGGACCACGATGATGGGCAGGAACGAGAGCACGCTGCCCACGCCGGCGAAGATGCCGTCGATCACGAGTGAGTGCACGACCGGGTTGAGCCCGAACGACGTGAGCGCTTGATCAACCACGCCGGTGAATGCCTCGATGCCGAGTTCGAGCAGATCGGAGAGGCGCTGCCCCACCGCGTCGAAGGTAATCCAAAACACGAGCACCATGATGAGGATGAACACGGGTATGGCCGTGTACTTGCCGGTAAGGATACGGTCGGCGGCAACAGAGCGCAGGTGCTCGCGGCTCTCATGGGGCTTTACCACGCTCTGGTCGCACACCCCCTCGATGAACGAGAAGCGCATGTCGGCGAGGGCAGCCATGCGGTCGGTGCCGGCTTCCTCCTCCATCTGGCAGATGATGTGCTCTACGGCGTCGAGCTCGTTCTGCTCGAGCGCGAGGGCCTGCGTAACCAGCCGATCGCCCTCGATCAGCTTGGTCGCGGCGAAGCGCACGGGTATGCGCGCCGCCTGGGCGTGGTCATCGATCAGGTGGCAGATGCCGTGGATGCAGCGGTGGAGCGCACCGCCGTCCGGACCGTCCGCCGCGCAGAAGTCGAGCCGACCAGGGTGCTCGCGATACCGCGCCACGTGCAGCGCGTGCTCGGCGAGCTCGCCCGTGCCCTCGTTCTTCGCCGCCGAGATGGGCACCACCGGTATGCCGAGCGCTGCCTCGAGCGCGTTCACGTCCACCGTGCCGCCGTTCTCGGTAAGCTCGTCCATCATGTTGAGGGCGAGCACCATGGGCCGATCAAGCTCCATAAGCTGCAGGGTAAGGTAGAGGTTCCGTTCGATGTTCGTGGCGTCCACGATATCGATGATGGCATCCGGCTGCTCTTCCAGGATGAACTGGCGGCTTACTACCTCCTCGCTCGTATAGGGCGAAAGCGAGTAGATGCCCGGCAGGTCGGTGATGGTGGCGTTTGCATGCCCCTTGATCTGGCCGTCCTTACGGTCCACCGTCACGCCTGGGAAGTTGCCCACATGTTGGTTGGAGCCGGTGAGCTGGTTGAAAAGCGTCGTTTTGCCGCAGTTCTGGTTACCGGCGAGGGCAAAGCGCAGGGGCGCGGTCTCGGGAAGGGGCGCCGCCCCCTCGCGGCGCGGGCGCGCGGGCTCCTCGCCGAACGCCGGGTGAGCCGCTGTGCTTGCCTGCGGGTTCTTGCGCGGACAGTCATGGGCGTCGTGCACGTTCGCGAGCGAGATGCGCGCGGCGTCGGCTCGGCGCAGCGTGAGCTCGTAGCCGCGCAGGCGAATCTCGAGCGGGTCGCCCATGGGGGCGTACTTCATCATGGTCACTTCGGTGCCGGGGGTGAGCCCCATATCGAAGATGTGCTGCCGCAGGACGGCATCGCCAGAATCGACCGATTCGATGATGGCGTCCTTGCCGATTTCTAGCTCATCGAGCTTCATGCAATATCTCCTCTGCATGAATCTGTCCAAAGTTTTCTACGGTGAATTGTAATCGCAATACAACGACCTAGCGCAATAACATTAATTATTTATATATGAACATATGTGCAGATAGTATTGTATTATCACTGTTTGCCCCTCACGCGCCCATTAGTAGTCACTACGCGCCATAGCCCTCTCGTCACTTCATGGCAAGGCATTTCCAGAGCCCTTTTCGGAGGTCTACGCATTACAGCAGGCCACAGCGACCTCAAATCAATTTGAACAAAGGAGGCTTTCTTCAAATCAAAAACCACCGCAGAGGTTCTTGAGCGTGCTGAGAATATAGATTGGAATGAGCGCCCCTGCATTCATGGAGTTACACGGTGACAACTGCAGCAGAAATGGAGTTATCCAGCAGCGACTGCAGCACTTATGGGGTTATGCTCGGCGAGAGCAACAGATTCGGCGTTATCTGCCCTTCAGCGACCCGGTAACTCCAAAAATGCTGCTTTCGCCGCGCATAACTCCATTTTTGTTGCACTCGGCAAAATGCTCAAATGGGAGGGCTCCGCCAATCAGCGCGAGGCAGCCGCTCTCGGCGAAGCAGCGCCTCGATGGCGCCCTCGATTGATGCGAGGCTCACCCACTCAGCGCGAAGCCCCCCAATCGATGCGGGCTGCTCCACTCGGTATGAGCCCCACCGCGCAACCTTCACCACGCGAAACGGCACGAGTTGAACGGCCGAACAGGTGCCGCTTGCCCGACCTTTCAACTTTTGGGCGCTCCATGGGGATCAAGCGAAGTAGACGGAAAAGCGCCAGCGTCCCTACCTGCGCATTCCCCGCACACCGCGCCGCGTCTACTCCGACGCTCCCCGATTAAGTGCCCAAAAGTTGAAAACGCTTCTCAGCGAGCAGGAAATCGGACGCGAAATCCAGCTCGATGCCCCTTAGAAGCCCTTGGGGGCGACGCATCGCCACCTCAGCGCTCCCCTAGCGCGCGAGCAGGTGGCCATACGCCCGCTTGAGCTCTTTAATCCGATCGAGGGTTTCGAGCGCCGGCCCGTCCAGCTGCGCTGCAATGCCCACCACGAGCGCGTCGACCAACGCCACCGCGCTCGCCATCGAATGATACGCACGCGGCTCCCCGCGGTAGGTATAGAGCTCGATCGTCGCCCTCGGTCCCGCGCTGCGCACATAGCGGTCGGTGAAGAGCACCGTCGTGCAGCCAACCTTCTCGCCATGGTCCAAAAGCGCCTGGCCCTCGGGCGACACGCGCTGGAAGCCGAAGGTCACGAGCACGTCACTCGGCCCCGCGTGCACGAGGCCCTCCATGAGCTCCGTGCCGCCCGCAGGCAGCAGCTCCACAAGCATCCCGTAGCGGTTGAGGCGGAAGCGCAGCAGCTCGGCCACGCAGGCCGAGGCACCTTTGCCGTGCAAGAAGATGCGCCGCGCTGCCACGAGCGCGTGCACGACCTTGGCAAACGATTCCTCATCGAGCCCTTCGAGCGTGCGATCGATGTTCGCGCGCTGTTGGCGCAGGAACGCTTGCACGTCGCCCGCGCCCTCGTCGATACTTGCCGACATTTTATCCGCGGGCCCCAGCGAGCGCGCCGCGACGGCATTCTTCAGCGTTTTGAAATCGCCGAACCCCGCATGGCGCGCGAACCGCGACACCGTGGCCTCGGAGATGCCGAGGCTCGCTGCCACGTCTTGAATCGACTGCAGAAGGAACTCGCGCGGCTTCTCGACGATGTGGTTGATGATGAGCTCCTCGGCGGGCGTGTATGCCACGCCCGTGGGAAAAAGCGACGGATCGGTCATGGCTCCCCTACTCTGCCCCCGCTATGAGCGTCTGCACGTAATCGCCGCCCAAGCGGTCAATCTCCTTGAGCGCACGCTTGAGCATGCCCGCCGTCTTGACCTTGAAGGCAAGGTCGGACGCGTAGGAAATGCGGTAACTCCCCGAAAGCACCTGCGCACGCAGGCCGGCTACGGTCGTTACGCGCTCGCTCATGACGGTGACGGCGCATCCATACTGAAATGCCTGGTGCGTGTCGCTCCCCGAGACCACGGGTACGCCGAGCTCTTGCGCGAAGGCGTAGGTCTTCGCGATTGTTCCCTCGAAGTCGTGCGCGAGGTCCTTGCCGTTCAGATCGACGAACTGGAACGCCGCGAGCGCCTCGCGCGGCTGCTCGGGAATGTGGCCGGGCGCCCGGAACGGATGCGCCGCACCAAAGAAGAGCCCTCGCCGGCGGACCTCTTCCGCAAGTTCCGCGAGCGGAAGAAAGGACCCCTTGGCCTTATGGGGCTCGAGCGCCCCATTGAAATCGAGGATCTCTTCCATCGTTCCGAGCACGAGCGTATGGCCGCTCTCTGCAACATCCACCTCCATGCCCGGGAAGACCAGAAGGCCGTTCACGTTGAAGGCGTCGCCCTCCCGGGGGAAGCGCGCCGCGATGTCGGCATACACCTGGTCGAATCCGAGCGTGTTGAAATGCTCGGTGAGGCATATGGCATCGAGTCCGGCCGAGGCCGCCTCGCCAAAGAGCCAATCGGTGTACGCCGGCGAGAATGCCAGGTATTTAGCTAATTTTCCATGTGTGTGAAAATCGATGTTCATTGATTTCCCCTCTATTGATTACCGTTGGAGCGGCCGGTGCGCCCGCCCGGCGCTGGCGTGCCGCGCACCTTCCTGAGCACGCCCGCGAGAGCAGGCGCGACGCATGCCCACAGCAGCACGCCCGGCCGGCGCAGGTACAATGCGCGCCTACAAAAGCACGCCCGCGAGAGCGGGCAGCGCGAAGCAAAGCGCGGCCCAGGCGATCGAGACGGCAGCGAAGATAAGGTCGTTCCGGCCGATGGCAAGCGATGAGAGCTTGATCTTGAGCACGGTCATATTGGACGATGCGTACCGGTACCCCTTGAGCTCGAGCGCTTCCACCGTGGTGCGCGAGCGCTTCGCCATGTTGAGCATGAGCGGGTAGAACGACTGAACGATGGTCTTCACCTGGTACACCAGCCAGCGCAGCTTGCCCATGAGCGTATCGTGCGCCGGTGCCTGGCCGCGAAGGCGGAAAGAGAGCAGGATGTTCTGCAACTCCTCGAACATGATGGGGAGAATCCGGTAGGCAAACGAGATGGAGAACGAGAGGCGCTCCGGGCAACCAAACCAGAGAAGCCCATTCGAGAGGCGATCGGGATCGAGGCCCGAAAACACGGTAATCGACGCAAGCGAGCAGGTGGTGACCTTGAGGGTGAGCACGAGCAAGGGAACGAGCGTCTCGACGCTGCCGCCAAAGAAAAGCGCCACGATGAACAGATAGCCCGTCTGCGAGAACACGCCCAGCGCAAATACGAAGAGCACGAGCGGCGCAACGCGAGCGAGCCTTGTGGTGACGGCGCAGAAGAGGAAGAGCCCCAGCAGCACGGTCACGTCGGAGAGGAACCACGGCACGAGGCCGAAGAAGAGGTACCACACGATGAGCACGCGCGGGTCGAGCTTGGCGATGGGCGTGTCGTCGTTGCCGTACGCGTTCCTGAGCACCTGGTTGCGCAGGAAGTCGATTGACACCTTATCCATGACGTTCTCTGAGAGTTTTTCGAGCATCAAGCTCGCATCTCCTTTCCATGTCACATGGGGGGCAGCCCCTTGTTTGACGCTCCGGGTTTACTCGCCGATGGCAGCAAGCGCCAGCTCACGGTAGCCGTCGAAGCACATGAGGAAGTCCTCGATATCGAAACAGGTTGCCCGCGCATCGAGCGCGGCACCCATGGCATAGATCTCGGGCGGGCAGATGCCCGACGCCTCGACCACGGCCTCGTTGTGGAAAATCTCCTCCGGCGTGCCGTCACCGATAACCTCGCCTTGATTGAGCACGATCACCCGGTCGGCGAACTGGCACACAAGCTGCATGTCGTGCGTCGCGATGACCACGGTGTCCGTAACGCCGCGCAGGTCGGCGATGGTGCGCACAATCTCGCGCCGCGTGGCGATGTCGAGGTTTGCCGTGGGCTCATCGAGTAGGAGAATCGGCGGATTGAGCGCGATGCCAATGGCGAGCGATGCCCGACGCATCTGGCCGCCAGACATGAGGCGCCCGTCACGATCGGCGAGGTCGCCCAGCCGGAAACGGTCGATGAGCTCCTGGGCGCGCTCCTGCCAGCCCGCCACCCCGCGTGCGCGCATGGCAAACTCCACATCGGCGCACACGGTGTCCTTGATGAACATCTGCTCGGGATTCTGGTAGACGAGCGAGATCGCACCGGAGATGTCTTCCGGGCTCATCGAGCGCGTGGCCACGCCGCCGAGGCGCACCTCGCCGGATGCGGGCTTGATGAGGCCGCACATGAGCTTCATGAGCGTGGTCTTGCCCGCTCCGTTGGAGCCCACGAGCGCGACCTTCTCCCCCGGCTGTATGGCGAGGTCGAGGCCGTCGAATACCGTGTGCGGCGCGCCCTTGACGCTTCGGTACTGCACGTGCACGTCGCGGAAGGCCACGGCGGGCTCTGCGCCGGGCGCGTCCGAGGGGTGGACGGGCTCTGCGCCGGGCGCGTCCGAGCCGCGGCCACGCCCCTCGGCCATCGCATCGCCGCGAGAGGAGTGCGCCTGCGGTGTGAACCCAAGCCCTGCAAATGCGCGTACGCCCTCGTCCACGGTCGTGGGCAGCTCGATCCAGCGCTCCATGATGCCCGCGCTCTTGAGCTCGCGCGCGGCCGAGGCGATCTGCGGTGGATAGATATCGCTCGCCGCAAGGTCGTCCAGCTGACGCAGCGCCTCGCGTGCCGGGAGCTTCCACGATACTGCGCCGTTCGCCATAAGCACCGCATGCTTGCAGTAGTCGGCGATGAAGTCGGTATGGTGCTCGATTACGATGATCGTCTTGCCGTGATGCTCGTTGAGGTCACGCAGCACCTCATAGGTCTGACGCGCATGATACGGGTCCAGCTGGGCGATGGGCTCGTCCAAGATGATGACCTCAGGCTCCAGCGCGAGCGCTCCGGCAAGCGCGAGCAGGTGCTTCTGCCCGCCCGAAAGCGCCCACACATAGTCCTGGGCCTTTTCGGCGAGCCCGCAGAGCTCGAGCGCCGCCATCCCGCGCTCCAGGTAATCGGGCTGAGCGTAGTTGAGGCTCGCAAACGATGCCTCGTCGAGCACCGTCGGGCGCACCAGCTGGGTCTCGAAATCCTGATATACATAGCCCACGTGCTGGGCCAACTCGCCGATAGGGGTATCGCGCGCCTCAAGGCCGGAAACCACGAGCGAGCCGGTCATATCGCCCGCGATGAACTGCGGAATGAGCCCGTTCATCGCTTTGCAAAGAGTCGATTTGCCGCAGCCGTTGGCACCCATGATGGCAAGGAAGTCACCCTCCTCCACCTCGAGGTCAAGGTGGCGGAGGGTGGCATCATGGGCACCGGGATACGTGAACGTGAGGTCCTTGATGGAGATGATCGACATATCCTGGTCCCTTGGGGCTACGCGCGGCTCAGGGTCGCGTTGCGGTGCAGGCAGAACGCGGCGACGATCGCAATTACCGCCGCAACGCCGAGCCCGGTGAAAATGGCGCCGGTGCTCTCGGCCCACTCGGCCTCCCACTCGATGAGGGAGAATCCCGCTTTCGAGAGGCAGGCGGCGAGCACGGCCACCACGAAGCACACCACGGCGCCCAGAACGAGCTTGGCAGAGGGGGCCTCGGGCGCGTCCGCGGCCGTACGCGGCTTCATACCCAGGAGCGGCTCGATCTTTCCATAGAGGCGCGGAACCAGGAAGATCGTGGGGAGCAGGCAGAACAGGATACCGCTGAAGAGCAGGTCGTTCAGGAAGGCGAAACCCTCGGTGAAGAAGACCGACTCGGGAAGGCCCGGGACCGCCTCGAATTCCTCGACCGCGAAGACCACCTTCAGGATGTCCACGCCGGCGCTCATGGCAAGCTGGAGCGCCGTCGCGCCGATGGCGGCAGCGGCCACGGCCTTGAGGTTGCGGGGGTCGCGAACCAGGGTACCAGCGATGTAGATGGCGATGGTGACGGTCAGGAACTTCTCAAGCTCGCCGATGCCTCCGAACTGGCCGAGCATGATCTCGCTGAAAACGAGCTCGCCCGTTGCGGCGCCCAGCGCCACCGAAAGCGGGTCGAAGAGCATGGCGAGGGTAAGCGGGATGAACAGGAAGAACTCGACCGAGAACTCAACAATGCCCACCTGGACGGAAGGGATGAGCTCGGAAACGAGCGTAGCGAGGCCGTAGAGCGACATGCTGAGGACGAAAACCATCAGCTTGTGCGTCTGGGCGCCCTTAGAAGCCGTAGTTGTCATGGGATTCCTCTCTCTTTCTGCGCCGGCGAAAGCGCATTGGTTCGAGGGACGTGGCGGCGTGCTCGGCGTGCCGCGCGCGGCGCTGCGGGCGATAGCCCGGCTCGACGCCGCAGACAGCTGCCCACGCGGGGGCCACGGTCCCTGCCGATGTGCTCGGCAGGAAGCATCATACGCAGCTGAACTGCGGAAATGGGTTAGCCGTGCGTAAGGTGAAAATAAAGTTTCGCTGGCTGGCTTGATGAAAATTCTGCATGCACCCGCAGATGCGGCGGGGTGCTTTCTCGCACGTCTCATGAAAATGCGAGCGATTTCACACTTTACATAGCGCTGATATTGAGCGCCTGGCCCGAGTTGCTGGGCGGGAACCAAGCGCCGACTGGGCTTCCGAGCGGGTTTTGGGCATCGCAAGGGCCGCCCGACGAGATCCGGACACCGCTCACGTTGCCGGGCGAGATCCTGCCGCAGCCCCGTTCTTGGGCGACTTTCGGACACCGCCGGCGTTCTTGGGCGACATCCAGACGCTATGAGTCTCTCAGATGGCGAAATCCCGCCCGAGAAACTGAGAATTATCCAAATGTCGCCCGATGTCGGTACCGTCAGCAAATGTGAGACAGTTGTGCCGGGTACAACTGTCTCCGAGACAAATGTACCTGGCACAACTGTCTCCCGGCGCCTACGCCGTCATCTCACCTAGAGCAGCAGGCGCTCACACGCGCGGCAAGTAATGAGATAATACGCACCCATAATCGCAACCGTGAAGCCAAGCACGCCCGCCACCACCAACGCAAACGACGCGCTTCCCAGCACCAGCGCAAGAAAGGCCACAAGCACCAGGCCGAACACGTCGTGAATGAGAGCCCCCGCAAGAGGCGCCGCAAAACACAGGCGCACCTGCGCGCGCAGCGATGCCCGAGCCATGGCGCGTTCGCACCCCAGCTCTCGCAAGGTTTCGAATGCCTGCCGCGCGTCGGCCGCCCCCGAAAGCTGCTGCAGCGCAAGAATCGCCGCTGCCGTAACCAAAAACGCCGCCCCGTAGAAGATGCCCACGAACCCGATAGGCGCAAGCGAGCTTGCATTCTCGATGAGCGCGCCAGGGCTGCGCATTCCCACGCTAAACGCAAAGCCCGCGCAGGTCATGCACACCGCCGCGGCAACAAGCACGCACACGCACGAAAGCGCGGCGGCGGTGCTCGACACCCTCGCCTCGACCTGCCGCACCGTGAATGCGCGAAGGCCCGTCCAATATACCTCGGCGTGGCGCCGCGCCTGCGCTCCCCAACGCCACGCAGCCGATCGCATCACCAGGTACGTCGCCCCGAAAGCAGCAAACCCCATGGGAATGATGAACACGACGAAATACATGGGCTGGAACACGCAGGTTCCCCATACGATAGCGAGAAGCGGAAGGGCCGCGACGAACTGGATGCGCGCCGCGCGCTTCGTGCCAAATGCCAGGTGCTCGGGCGCCCGCTCAGCGCACATGAGGTCAACGAGCGGCCGACGCAGCACGTCTCGCGCGCACGCAGCGGCGCCGAGCGCGGTGATGGCCACGAAGCAGCCCGCTGTCCAGGTTGCGGCACCGGGCGAAAAGCTCGCCTGGAATCGCCATGGCGCATCGAACACAAAGGCGGCAATGGCGCTGAACACGGGCGAGAGCAGGCCGCCTAGGATTATCCCCGCCGCCAGCGAGGCTGCGCCCACCACGAGGCCTTCGAGCGCAAGAACCGCCGCAACCCCATGGCGCGGCATACCGACAAGCGCATAAAGCCCGAACTCCCGCTTGCGTCGGCGCACGATAAACCGGTTCGCATAGGCGACCAGAAAGATGAAGATGACAACCACGAAGACCGAAAAACCCTCGAGCACCGTACCCGACTTCGCATAGATGGCGCGCTGGTCTGGGGTGAGGTCGAGCGCGAGCAGGTAATCGCCCGAGGCGATGAAGCTATAGAGCAGGCAAGCGGCAAGCGCGAGCGTTGCGAAGTAAACGGAATAGTCGCGCAGGCTGCGCCGCACGTTGCCCAAAGCGAGCTTGATGTACATGAGACTCCTCGCAGGAGATTTGCGGGTAATTCCATGGCTCATTGTCGACCGGTCGCTCCACCGGCGCCATCGATTTGACTTACGCTCGGCTTACGTTTTTGCAACGTAGTGCTAGTTCAGCCGCGGTGTCCTCGACGTGTGAAAACCCTGCCGTGCCACCCGCGGAAGCCGCGCGAGCACAAGATATGCAGCGCCCTGCATGAGAAACCCCAAGCCCGCGGCGCTCTGCGCGGCCAGCGTTCGCCTATGATAGAACCAGCTCAACAGGCTGCGCACGACCGACATGCCGCACGAGCCCGGCAAGCAGGACACGGCCGACGGACTTGACCTGCTCAGTGGATTGAGCTTGCTCGGCAGGGCTGCATCATTTCTCAGGAGAGGAAGTTCCATGACGTCTTCCATTCGCAACGTCATCTTCGACATGGGTGGCGTGCTCATGACATTTGATAGCAAGCGCTTCGCAACCATCTTTACCGACACCGAAGAAGACGCCGAGCTGCTCGACCGTGCGCTCTTCAACCGCAATGAATGGGCGCTCCTCGATGCCGGGGTCATCAGCCACGAAACCATGCGGCGCATCGCAGAGGCTGCTCTGCCCGAGAGGCTCCTCCCCAACCTGCACGAATGCATCGCCCACTGGCCCGAGCACTCCGAGTCCATCGCACCCACCAACATCTTCGCCGCACAGCTCAAGGAGCGAGGCTTTAGCCTGTACCTTCTCTCCAACGCAAGCACGCGCATCGACGAGCAGCTGGGCCACTGCCCCGCCTATCCGCTCATGGACGGGCGCGTGGTCTCGGCAGAAGAGCGTCTCATGAAACCGGATCCGGCCATCTACCAGCTGCTCTGCGAGCGCTATGGCCTCGATCCCGCAACATGCATCTTCGTGGACGACAATCTCAACAACTGTCACGGAGCAGAGGTGGCCGGTATGCAGTCGTTCCACTTCATCACGGATGATGCCGCAGCGAGCGTCGCCCAGTTGGAGCGGATTCTTGACCTCTAGGTTTACAGTGGAACCGAGCTGCCGACGATTACCAATACCATCCTGGCGGACCTGATTACCTCAGCGCTCACCATTGTTGTAAACCGCATCATCGTTTATGACATGTCAATATGCTCAACGCTATGTATGCGGCCCTCAGTACAAGGAATCCAGCGGCGAGCCTCACCTACGAGCCACGAAAAAGCTCGCAAATTCAGCCGTCCACACGGTTCTGAATCAAAACTCTCGCCAAAGGATCGAATTTTACGACATGGCCCAAGTACAACCGATGAAAGCTTCCAAACTACCGCAGGTAGAAGCGTCGGTGCTTCGCTAGCTACTTTGCCCAAGCCCCAAAAATCGATCCTTTGGCGAAAGTTTTGATCTGCGTCGGGCTATGAGAGTGCCAAACGCGCCCCTTAAGGGAAAACTTTGCGCCTGAAAGCCCGCTGGCGCGACTCCACACGCCACGACGCGCCCTTCCGAACGGCGGAGGGCGCGCTTTCACGCGGCGCAGAGTTGACGATTTCCGCGCGACATGCCGACGGTGTATAACGCGACGACGATGCAAGGAGCATGCCGATGGCATAGCGCCCGCGACGCGGGGCGTCGGCAACGCCCGCGCTGCGCGGCATGGCGCAGGGCACGCGATGTCGGGTATCATGTGGCCGTATACGAAACACGCCCAAGAATCGAGGACTACTGTGGACCGCACTAAAATCGTCCAGCTCTATACGCACGCCGAGGAGCTTGGTGGCCAGACCGTCACCGTCGCGGGATGGATCAAGTCCGTCCGCGACATGAAGAACTTCGGCTTCGTCACCGTGAACGACGGCAGCTGCTTCAAGGATCTCCAGATCGTCATGAATCGCGAAGCGCTCGCCAACTACGACGAGATCGCGCATCAAAACGTCTCGGCAGCCATCACCGCCACGGGTACGCTCAAGCTCACCCCTGAAGCGCCCCAGCCCTTCGAGCTCACCGCCGAGACCATCGAGGTCGTAGGTGCCTCCGCGCCGGACTACCCGCTGCAGAAGAAGCGCGCCACGGTGGAGTTCCTCCGCACCCAGCAGCACCTGCGCCCGCGCACGAACCTCTTCCGCGCCGTGTTCCGCGTGCGCAGCGTCGCGGCAGCCGCCATCCACCGCTTCTTCCAGGAGCGCGGCTTTGTGTACGTCAACACGCCGATCATCACGGCGAGCGACTGCGAGGGCGCAGGCGAGATGTTCCGCGTGACCACCATTGACCCGGCGAACCCACCGCTCGTGAGCGAGGAGCAGGCCGCCGCGAGCAACGGCGAGCTCACCGCCGGCGAGGTGGACTGGAGCCAGGACTTCTTCGGCGTACCGGCGAGCCTCACCGTGTCTGGCCAGCTCAACGCCGAGAACTTCGCCATGGCGTTCGGCGACGTGTACACCTTCGGTCCTACCTTCCGCGCAGAGAACTCCAACACCACGCGCCACGCAGCGGAGTTCTGGATGATCGAGCCCGAGATTGCCTTCGCCGACCTGGCAGACGACATGAACCTCGCCGAGGACATGCTCAAGTACGTCATTCGCGATGTCATGACCACATGCCCCGACGAGCTGGGCATGCTCAACAAATTTGTTGACAAGGGGCTCATCGAGCGCCTCGAGCACGTGGCGAGCTCCGACTTCGCCCGCGTGACCTATACCGAGGCTATCGAGATTCTGGAGCAGGCCGTGGCTGCGGGCCAGAAGTTCGACTACCCCGTGAGCTGGGGTATTGACCTGCAGACCGAGCACGAGCGCTTCCTCACTGAGCAGCACTTCAAGCGCCCGACCTTCGTGACCGATTATCCTGCCGAGATCAAGGCCTTTTACATGCGCCTGAACGACGACGGCAAGACTGTGGCCGCCGCGGACTGCCTGGTACCCGGTATCGGCGAGATCATCGGTGGAAGCCAACGCGAGGAGCGCCTGGACGTATTGGAGCGCCGCATCGAAGAACTCGGCATGGACAAGGAGCAGTACAAGTACTACCTTGACCTTCGCCGCTACGGAACGTGCCCGCACGCAGGCTTTGGCCTGGGCTTCGAGCGCCTGGTGATGTACCTCACCGGCGTGGGTAACATCCGCGACGTGATTCCGCACCCGCGCACGGTGGGCAACGCGGAGTTCTAACTCATCGCGCCGAGCTTTGGCCAGTCAAACGTGTAGATACGGTGCGTGATTAGAATTCCGTTCGGCTGGCAGCCCATGTTGAAAACTCGCGCGCCCGTTCGCCGAACTTAAGCGACCGTCCAGAACCGCGGGCGGTCGCTTTTTCGTACACGCTCGTATGCTCGCAGCATCAATCAACGGTCCCCCACCGCTGCGAGGTACCCATGAACCAAAGCTATCATCTAGAACACGATATCTTCGTTAACGCCCCTATTGAGGCCTTGCGAGATAGGCTGTACGCCGCGCGCTGCATCGCTTCGGAGCCCTTTGAGCGCGGCGCTGTCTCGGAGCTCGCCACGTACGAAGGCGGCAGAGAGTTCTACGTGCCCAGCTCCCACTCGGGATCCGCCGAGCACGTAGGCGGCCGAGAGACCACCGCACTTAACGCCAGCCCAGACTCTGCCTTTCATCACGCTGACCGAGAAGCTGCCGATTACCAAGATGATTGGGGGCTCCCCGCATTACCCGATGAGGAGGCGCCCACATACGGCAAGTTCGACCGGACGCGGGCGTACGATACGCGTACGCTGCGCATCCTTGCGATTCTGGAAGAGCACACCGACGAAGAGCACGCGCTCAGCGCGCCGCGCATCAAAACCATGCTCGACGCACAGGACCACCCCGGCACTCGACCACCACGCGTCACCACCAGCTCGATACGCTACTCAATCCAGATGCTCCGCTCCTTTGGGCTGAACATCGCGGGCAACAACCATCGCGGCTATGCCCTGCTTTCGCACCCCATCCCCACCGAAGATGCCGAGCTCACCCTCAGCACCATATGGAACAGCACAGCGCTCACCTCGATCGAACGCCGGAGGCTTGTGAAAAATTTGCTCCCTCTCGTCGCGCCCACGGTTCGGCATCGCTTTGAGAAGAGTATGGAGCAGCCTTCCGGGAATGCAGCGCTTCCCGCGCGCGCAACCATGCGCTTTCAGCTTGCCACGGCGCGGCAGATCATCGAGCGAGCCATACAGCTTGGTGCGCCCGTCACGTTTGTACTCGCCGCAGCGCATGGAGAAGCGGGGGCGTCGAGCCATCGGTTTTGCCTCTTCCCCGAAGCGCTTGTTGAATCAAACGGTGCCGTCTTCGTGCGGGGACGCCTCGCCCAAGCGGCGCGCTCGAACAGCACCGATCCCGCAGGCATTGTCGATAGCGGGCGCACCTTCCGGCTCGACCGCCTCCAGGCGCTCTCGATGCGCGACGGAGATGATGTCATGTACGTCGCGCCTGCGCCGCAGGCAGCGCCACCGGTACCGCAGGCAATCTCGCCTGCGCTTCAGGTAGCCTCGCCCACACCCGCGCTGCAGGCCATCGCGCCTGCACCGGAAGCCCCCACCGCCCACGATTCCAATCGTTAACAATCTATAACAAGACCTCCACATGTGCCTGCGCCCAGCGCATCTCGCTATGATGAAAAAACCCACGCTACCGTGGGGATTTTTATCATCCGATGCCAGGGGGGAACTGCCTTCGGCTGATTTTTGGAGGAACAATGGAACGGACTACCATCTCGCGCCGCGGCCTCATCGCCTCGCTCGCCGCTGCTGGCTCGCTCTCACTTGCCGCCTGCGCCAACGACACCTCTGGCGGAGGCTCGGCCGGCAGCGCGAGCAGCTCGGGCACCTACAGGATCGGCGTCCTGCAGCTCACGCAGCACGCTGCGCTCGATGCTTCGAACGAGGGCTTCATCGCCGCTCTTGACGATGCCGGCATCTCCTACGAGGCGGACCAGCAGAACGCCAACAACGAGCAGTCGACCTGCACCACCATCGCCTCGACCTTCGCGAACGACGGCATCGACCTCATCCTGGCCATTGGCACGCCCGCAGCCCAGGCCTGCCTGAACGCCACGACCGAGATCCCCATCGTGGGCACCGCCATCACCGACTTCGCAGAGTCCGGGCTCGTGGAGTCGAACGACGCTCCGGGCGGGAACCTCACCGGAACTTCTGATATGAACCCGGTCGCCGACCAGATCGCCCTGCTCACCCAGCTCGTGCCGGACGCCGCGCAGGTGGGCCTGCTCTACTGCACCGCCGAGAGCAACTCCGAGATCCAGATCCAGATGGCAGAAGAAGCCTTGGACGATGCGGGCCTAGGCCACGAGCGCTACTCGTTCTCCTCCACCAACGAGCTCCAGACCGTCGTGGAGACCATGGTCGGCCAGGTTGACGCCGTGTACGCCCCCACCGACAACACCGTGGCGGCCGCCATGTCGCAGGTATCCGCCACCACGAACGAGGCGGGCATCCCCACCATTTGCGGAGAGGTGGGCATGGTCGAGAACGGCGGCCTCGCATCCGTTTCGATCAACTACGAAGAGCTCGGTTATCGCGCGGGCGAGATGGCCGTGCAGATTCTCACCGAGGACGCAGACCCGGCTACCATGCCGGTAGAAACCATGGGCGCCGATGAGTGCGACCTGGTTTACAACCAGCAGACCGCCGACGAGATCGGCGTGGACGTCTCGAGCCTTGCCAGCGACGGCGGCACAGACGTGAGCGCTGAGGCGTAAGGCACCTCGAGACCCAACGCCCGGCCTCACATGCTGGGCAGCAAGCGTAGCACTACGTACAATGCGGGCTCCGTTCAAGAGGACGGAGCCCGTTTTTCAGGCGAAATGGAGTTGGCAGACAACGCCGCCCGCCCTCTGAGTCGAGATGGGACGAGGCGAAGCGGGACGAGCAAGACAAGACCGCCCATGCGCCGTCCAGGCAAAAGTGCCATCCGAACAACGCCGTGTTCCCCGCTTGGATGAAGTAGCACACGGACTAGACGGTGCCCGCGAGCCGCCTCCATGTCTCCGCGTGCTTCTTACCAACCTCCGTCGCGCGATACCTGTTGCCACCTTGGGCGCCATTCGGCATGAACTGTGGCTGCGACTCCACGAGCCCCTGTTCGCGCAGGCGGTGCACCGCACGGTCGAGCGACCGCGGGCAGCACCCTAACCAGCTTGCCATCTCCTTTTTATTGAATATCACGCCGCCTGCTTGGTTGGTCTCCCGCACGATGTACTCAAGCACGCGCTCATGCACGAAGGCATGCCGCTTATTGATGCTCACGCTAATGCCGTCGAGCGGGCTCAAAGCCTCCTCGTTGCGTTCCATACACCTCTCCTTTTTCATGCTGCCCTGCCGCCTGTAAGCGCGGGCACAGCCGCTTACCTTTTGAAATGCCTGCCTTCGGAACGGTCGCATGGGCGTCCATCGGGAGCGTCGCGCGAAAGCCCGCCTGCCTGTTTCCAGCGACCGGCGGCATGGTGCCGCCCATCGCCCCCAGTCTCCCGCGCATCCGTTCCCTCTGGAGGCCCCGCCGCGTCTCTCTAGCTTCCTTTATGCGAAAACCTCCGGCTGGCAGCTTCTGCCGACCACCGTTCCCCGAAACGGCCCCCGAGCGGCACATGCCGCCGATCGCGTGGTCCGCGCCCCTTGGCCGCTTGATTACCACTCCATTACAGACGCGCCGGTCCGTGGCGTTCGCAGCGGGGCGTGATACACTTTTGGCGTTATTTATGCAGGATTTCTTGCATCGGCCCCGGCGGGTTCGCTCGCCGGGGTTCGTTGCCTTACGGAAGAGAGGGGCTGCTATGGGACTCGCCATGCTTGGTGCCGTCTCGCAAGGCATTCTCTGGGGCGTCATGGTGCTCGGCGTCTTTATCACCTATAAGCTACTCGACATCGCCGACCTCACCGTCGACGGCAGCTTCGCGCTCGGCGGCAGCGTATGCGCGGTGCTCGTGGTGAGCGGCGTGGACCCGGTGCTCGCCATCTTCGCCGCCATGCTCGCCGGCATGATCGCCGGAGCGGTAACGGGATTCCTCCACACGGTCTTCGAGATTCCCGCCATCCTTGCCGGCATTCTCACCCAGATCGCGCTGTGGTCGGTGAACCTGCGCATCATGGGCAAGTCCAACACGCCGCTCCTCCGCGTGGACACGCTGTTCTCGAGCGTTACCGACGCCACCGGCCTCCCGCAAAACGTCGCCTCCATCATCGTGGGGCTCATCTTCGCCGTCTTGATCATCGTGGCGCTCTACTGGTTCTTTGGCACCGAAATCGGCTCTGCCTGCCGCGCAACCGGCAACAACGAGGCAATGGTACGCGCGCTCGGCGTCGACACGAAGGTCACCAAGATGATCGCGCTCACCCTTTCGAACGGCCTCGTGGGGCTCTCCGGCGGCCTCATTTGCGAGAGCCAGGGCTACGCTGATATCGGCATGGGCACCGGCGCCATCGTAATCGGACTTGCCGCCATCGTGATCGGCGAGGTGCTCGGTCGCCTCACTCCCGGCAAGCTCCGCTCCTTCGGTAGCCGTCTTACCGCCGCTGTCGTTGGCTCCGTGGTGTACTTCCTCATCCGCGCAATCGTGCTGCAGCTCGGCATGGACGCGAACGACATGAAGCTCATCTCGGCCGTTATCGTCGCGCTCGCGCTTTGCATCCCCGTGGTGTGGGAAAAATACCAGCTGCGCCGCGCCTACGCGCGCTCCGCGAAAGCAGCGCCCGCGACCCCTGCCGCCAACTCCGAAGGGGGGCGATAGCGCATGCTGACGCTCAACGGTGTGTGCAAGACCTTCAACGCTGGAACCATCAACGAGAAGCGCGCTCTCGTGAACGTTGACCTTCACCTCGATGCAGGCGATTTTGTGACCGTCATCGGCGGCAACGGCGCCGGCAAGTCGACGCTCATGAACATGATCGCGGGCGTATACCCCATCGATGCGGGAACGATCACGCTCGACGGGCTGAACATCTCGCGCCTCTCTGAGCCTGCGCGCGCGAAGTACCTCGGCCGCGTGTTTCAGGATCCCATGATGGGAACTGCTGCCGACATGCAGATCATCGAGAACCTTGCCATGGCGAAGCGACGCGGCAAGACGCGCACCCTTGCCTGGGGCGTCACGCGCTCCGAGAAAGACGAGTATGCCGAGCGCCTGCGCGAGCTGGGACTCGGGCTCGAAAAGCGCCTGACCGCCAAGGTGGGCCTGCTCTCGGGCGGGCAGCGCCAAGCGCTCACGCTCCTCATGGCAACACTTACCGACCCCAAGCTGCTGCTGCTCGACGAGCACACGGCAGCGCTCGACCCCAAGACGGCAGCCAAGGTGCTCGACCTCACCGAGAAGATCGTTGGCGAGCACCATCTCACCACGCTCATGGTGACGCACAACATGAACGATGCCATCCGCTTGGGCAACCGACTCATCATGATGCACGAGGGGCGCATCATCTACGATGTCTCCGGTGCCGAGAAGGCAGCGCTCACCGTGGCCGACCTGCTCCAAAAATTCGAGGAAGTTTCGGGCGGCGAGCTTGCCAACGACCGCATGCTGCTGAACTAGGCGCGCTGAACGAACTGTCGGAGAATATCGGGGCGAGGCTGAGGCTTCGCCCCGATATTTCGTTCTAGGGCACGTTCTGCCAGTTCATCCTCAGCACGCAATTCGCTCAGGCCGCGATTGCTCCTCCGGCGCATCCGCAGCTCGAACTTCCACTCCAGCGTACGGACCGTACAAAACATGCCCGACAATCTTATACTGGCCGTATCAACGATTCGGCGAGACCCGACCACCCTCGCCGCAGCTTCGCCAGGAGGCACCATGAGCATGCGGAACGAACTTGCCATCATTGCGGATCCTACATATCGGGAGTTTCAGGCCAAGCTGGTGCCGACCGTCGAGCCGGAGAGCATCCTGGGCGTGCGCACACCGGAGCTGCGGCGTTTTGCCCGCACGCTCTGGAAGGACCGGCCTGCGGAGGCGAAGGCTTTTCTTGATGAACCCCTCCCCCATGAAACCTATGACGAGATGAACCTTCACGGCCTGCTCATCGGCATGGCGGCGCACACGCCGAGCGAAGCCATCGATCTGCTTGACCGGTTCTTGCCGCACGTCGACAACTGGGCCACCAGCGACCTCGTACGCGTGCCCGCGTTCAAGCGCGATCTGCCTGCCGCCCTCGTACAGCTGCGAGCTTGGATGCAGGCCACAGGACCGCATACGGAATACGTCGTGAGATTCGGCGTGACGCAGCTCATGGAGCTCTTCCTGGGCGACGCGTTTGAGCCCGAACAGCTCACGTGGGTCGCCGCAATCGAGCGGCCCGAATACTACATCAACATGGCGCGCGCCTGGTACTTCTCGTACGCCCTCATCAAGCAGCCCGAGGCCACGCTCCCCCTCTTCGAACAAAGAAGCGCCCAAGGCGAGCCGATGCTCGATCCTTGGACGCATAATAAATCGCTGCAGAAGGCGCGCGAGTCGCGTCGCATGAGCCCTGAGCAGAAAGCCTATCTGCAGTCGCTCAAGGTGTAGCGCCGGGCCCGCGGCGTGCACGGAACGCGAGGGCACCCTCGCCATCACGCTCGTCGCAAAACCTATTCGCCGCCGAAAATCTCCATGATGTCGCCCAGAGCAGAAAGCGGGCTCTGCTTCTTCTTGCTCTTCTTGTCGTAGCGGGCGCGCTCGTCGCGCCGGTCATCCCGCCGCTCTTCGCGACGATACTCCTGCCGCTCGCTCTCGCGATACCCGTCGCGCGCGTCGCGGGCGCGATCGATAATCTTGTCGAGCTCGCCCCTATCGAGCCAGATGCCGCGGCACTCGGGACAATAATCGATCTCTACGCCGTTCTTCTCGCTCATAAGCAGGGTCACATCTTTGCAAACGGGGCATTTCATCGGGCGCTCCTCCATGGGTCGCTCGGCACACGTGGCCGCATGAACACATGGCAGGTTTATACCCATAAGCCCCGGCACTGAACGTTCGGATGCGCGGGCAATTAGAACCAATCGATATCGTGGCGCAGGTACACGGCGATCTGGCCACTGTCGTCGAGGTCGGCGACCATGGTTACCGTCCAGTTGCCGGCATCGAACACCGCTCCGCCGTCGTCGGTCACGATAACGAGGTCGTTGGGGTCGATGCCGTACGATTCGAGAATCCGCAGCGCGTTCGACCATTTCTCGTTGATGATTCCCGTGAGGTCGGCAGCGGTAACGCGATTGCCATCCGCATCGTACACACCGGGTTCGTCCCCCTCGTCCCCTATCGAACCAGACGAAGAGCCGCCACTAGAGCCGCTTTGGGCCCCAGAGCCGATAGACCCAAAGACGCCGTCCCCGTCCTGTGATTCCGGCTCGTCCTCAAGAGAGCCGGCATCCGTTTCGTCCGCGCTCTCCTGTGCTTGTTCGAGCGCAGCGATCGCGCTCTCCTGCTCATCAATCTTTGAGGACAAGACGACCCCCATAGCGATGGTCGCCGCGGCGAGCACAACGACAACGCCTGCGAGCACCCCCATGAGCACGCGCATGCGGCGGCAGCTTCGCTCGAGCTGCGCCATGCGGTCCTCGCCCGACGGTCCCGAGCTGGGCTGCGCCGCCCCAGCATGGCTGGCATCGGCCGGTGCAGGCGCGGGCGCCGGCATATCGATTCGCTTCGTCCAATCGACCTTGGTGTCGTCCATGTGCCCCTCCCTCAACACGCCCTTCGCAGCGATACCAATGAAAAGCCGCCTAGCAGGGCATTTCGAGAATACCCCGCAAGGCGGACTTATAGACAAAAGGTTCTATTCGTGCAGAAGTGATGGCAGTCCATGAGCGAGCAGCCGCATTCGCACAGGGCACCGATGGGCCTGTAGGCGGGCGGACCCATGGATGATGGACCCGTCCGCGGGACCCCGGTGAGCTTGCAGACAAGCGGCTCCATCCGCAGGGAAACCATGGAGAGCCTTCGCAGGTAAGGCACTAAGGAAACGCTGATTGTATCTTCGCGGGCGATCGTGATTTCAGCTTTTGGGCACTTCAGGGCGGAGGGCCCGGGTAGCCGCGCCGCATCCGGGAGGGCACCGGCCGCCTGAGCTGCGCCTCCCCCCGTTTGCCCCTACCCGCCCGCCGCGTCGGGAAGTGCCCAAAAGTTGAAACCTTGACGGGACAGACAGCTCCGGTGCCCAATAATCAGCGTTTTCCTAGCAGAATCGGACCGACTCTGCCCCCTCAATCACCATGCTCGCCTCAAAGAACGCTTGAAGCGCCCGCGTGGCAAGGCGCACGTCGCACGTGCCCGCCGTCTCGTACGAGGAGTGCATGGCAAGCTGCGGGCAGCCCACGTCAACGGCGTGCATGCTGGCCTGGATGTTCGAAAGGTTGCCGAGCGTCGACCCGCCCGCCATGTCGCTACGGTTGGCGAAGGTCTGGCACGGCACACCCGCGCGTTCGCATAGGGCCAGGAATGCGGCGCGGCTGAAGGCATCGGTGCAGTAATGCTGGTTCGCCGCCTCCTTGACCACGATGCCACCGTTCAGGCGGCAGCGATTGGCCGCGTCGTACTTCTCGGGCCTGTTGGGATGCACGGCGTGAGCGTTATCGCAGCTCACAAGCATCGACTTCGCAAGCGCGCGTCGATAGTCCTCGGGCGTGAGGCCGAGCGCCTCGGTCAGACGTCCAAGCACATCGGGCAGGAAGGTCGACATCGCACCCTGCTTGGTGTTGGAGCCCACTTCCTCGTTATCGAAGCAGCAGAAAACCGTGACGCAGCCGGGATTTTCGGCAGCGAGAAATGCCAAGAGCGAGGTATAGGCGCACATAAGGTCGTCGAGCTTAGGCGACGAGACGAACTCGTGCGCGGCGCCCCACACCCGTGCGGGCTCCCGGTTCACAAGGAAGAGGTCGCGGGCGAGCACCTGCTCCGGTTCAACGCCCGCCTCGGCGGCAACGAGCTCATCGAAGCTTCCCGCGCCGAGCTCGCCGGCAGACACGAGCGGGCAGAGGTCGGTCGCGCGGTTGGGCGAGAAACCGTCGTTCATGCCGCGGTCGAGATGTATGGCGAGGCTTGGTATGAGCGCGATGTCGCGGTCGGGCGCGATGAGGCGGCTGTCCACGCGCTCGCCCTCTGCGGTTGCCGTGCGCACGAGCACACGGCCCGCCACGGAGAGCGGGCGGTCGAACCAGGTGTAGTCGATCATGCCGCCGTATGCCTCGACGTTGAGGCGCAGGGAGCCCTCGGGGCCCTCAAGCTCGGGCGCGGTCTTCACCTTGAATGTCGGGGAATCGCCGTGAGCTGCGGTGAGCTGGAAGTGGAAACGGTCGGGATCGGCCGCGGCAGCCTCGCCCACTTTGAACGCGATGATGCTCGAGCCGTTGCGTTCCGCATAGTAGCGCCCTCCCGGCTCGAGCCTCCCCCGCCACGCATCGCCTTCAAGCAGACGCACGAAGCCCTGCGCCTCGAGGCGCGCGGAGATCGTTGCCGCCGTATGGAACATGCTCGGGCACCGCTCGATAAACGAGATGAGGTCCTCGGCCGCTTGAACGTCCTCTTCTGCAACCATGTCTATTCCTCCACTGCTTACACGTAGCAGACGCGGCACGCCTTCTGTAAGCCACGTGCTCAACGAGCAACGCGCCTGGTGATGCCGCAGGCGCCCGTCCCGAAGCCGGCTAGCGCGCTGCGGCACGTTGTGCGCTCGAGGCTGCTACACCAGCTTGCCCGCGCAGTGATCGATCGCGTGCTGAACAATCTCGGCAGTCCAACCCGAGAGGCGCTTGGTGCGGCTCACCAGATTGCCGTTCGCCACCACCTGGTAGCCCACGGTGATCATCTGGAAGCGCTTCACCTCGCTGACCTCTTCAAGCGAAAGGCAGCTCTCCTGAGCCTGATACGGCTGGGCAGCGATCTTGATCTTGGGGTTGAGCATCACGAACGTGCGGCCATTGTCTTCGTAGGCAATGATGGCCTTGGTCGAACCGATCTGGTTCGCCGCAAGGCACACGCAGTCTTCAAGCGCCTCGATCGTGTCTCGAAGATCCTGCACGACCTCAGCGTCATCGGCGGTCGCAGGCTCTGCGGGCTTGCTCAGGAAGTCGCGGTCCTTCACGATCTCTTTAATCATCTCGGTCCTTTCATAATCATGCGCCGCCCATGCAGCGCAAACATGCGCACCAACCATAACACAGCACATCGAGCCCCGATGCCGCAGCCGTCCCGTCTCCAGGCGAAATCAAGGTGGAGCGGCGTTGCCGGGCGCGGATCGGACACTGCTGGGGCTTTCGGGCGAGATTTGGACACTCGAAGGCCTCTGAGTGTCCAAATGTCGCCCGAAAACCCTGCGAGCGTCCGGATGTCGCCCGGCGATGCGCGGCGTGTCCGGATGTCGCCCGGCGATGCTAAGAGGCGAGACAAAGCGAGCGCGGCCGGGCACCCGAGACAGCGCGCTCGCCCTCCGCCCCCTACCCTGTGAAGCCGGGGGCAGACACTCGGCTCACGAATCTGCTATCAACGGCGCAGTTCTTCGGCTACATAACGGCCCGTGATGCTCCCGGGGCACGCCGCCAGCTGCTCGGGCGTGCCCGCTGCCACCACGCGCCCACCGGCAGCGCCGCCACCAGGCCCCATATCGATGACCCAGTCTGCGTTGGCAATCATATCTAGGTCGTGCTCGATCACCACCACCGTGGCGCCGTTGTCGATAAGCCGTTGCAGCACGCCGAGGAGTACCTCCACGTCAAGCGGATGCAAGCCAATCGTAGGCTCGTCAAATACGAAAAGCGCGTCTTCCTGGCTTCGCGTGAGTTCGCTTGCCAGCTTAAGGCGCTGCGCCTCGCCGCCGGAAAGCGCCGGGGTGGCCTCGCCGAGCGTAAGGTACCCAAGCCCCAGGTCGGAAAGAACCGCAAGCTTGGCCTTGGCCGAACGCAAGCCGGTCTCGGCAAGCGCATCGCGCGCCTGGTCAACGGTATAGGAGAGAAGCTCCGGCAAGCTGATATCGCCCGCCAAGCGAACCTCGGCCGCCGCGCCGCTATAGCGCGAGCCCCCGCAATCCGGGCAGGGAATGTCCACATCGGGCAGGAACTGCACATCGAGCGAAATCTGGCCCGTACCGTCGCAGGTGGGACACCGCAGGCTTCCCGTGTTATACGAGAACGCGCCCGCTTTGAGACCACGCTCCTTGGCCTCGGGCAGCTTGGCGTAGGCGCGGCGCAGGTCGTCAAGCACGCCGGAGTAGGTTGCCACCGTAGAGCGCACGTTAGCCCCAATGGGCGTGGCATCGATGAGGTTAGCGCGGCGCAGCCCCTCGGCCTCCACGGCCCGCACATGCGCGGGCAGCTGCTCGCCCGCGATAGCTGCGCGCAACCCCGGAATAAGGCTCTCCAGCACAAGCGTCGTCTTGCCGCTGCCCGAGACCCCCGTGACCGCGGTGAGCCGTCCGCGCGGAATCTCGACCGCAAGCGGCCTCACCGTATGGATCGCCCCCGTCTCGAGCCGCACCGCGCCATGGACGAACATTTCGCTAGCCGCAGCGCGCTCACGCACGCGCACACTCCTTGCACCCGAGAGGAACGGCCCGATGCGCGTGGCCGGCAAGGACTCGACCTCATCCACCGTACCCTGGGCAATGATGCTGCCCCCATCCGCACCTGAACCGGGGCCAATCTCAATCAGATGATCCGCGCGGCGGAGTACCCGCACGTCGTGGTCCACGAGCACCACGGAGTTACCGTCGTCCAAGAGGTCGTCCACCACACCGAGCAGGCCCTCGACGTTGGAAGGGTGCAGGCCGATGGACGGCTCGTCAAGCACGTAGAGCACGCCGTTCGTACGGTTGCGCACGGCGCGGGCGAGCTGCACGCGCTGGCGCTCGCCCGTAGAAAGCGTGGAGCTCGCGCGGTCGAGGCTCAGATAGCCGAGCCCTAGCTGCTGCAGGCGGCAGATGGGCTCCGCCATCTCGGCCACGATAGCCTGGGCCATGGGCTGGAGCTCCTCTGGCATGAGCGCGGGCACGTCAGGCGCCCATGCCGCGAGCTCATCGAGCGTCATGCGTGTGGCGTCGCCGAGCGTCATGCCATCGATCACCGGCCCGCGTGCAGCCGCAGAAAGGCGCGTGCCGCCGCAATCGGGGCACACGTCCTCGCGCAGGAACTTGGCTACGCGCGCGAGCCCCTTTTCATCCTTGGCCTTGGCAAGCGCGTTCTCCACCGTGTAAACAGCATTGAAGTAGGTGAAGTCCAGCTCCGCGAAGTTGTCGCCCTTCTTGGCGTGGTAAAGGATGTGCTTCTTCTCCGCCGGGCCGTGAAAGACGATGTCACGCTCTTGGGGCGTGAGCTCGCAAAACGGCACGTCCGTGCGAACGCCCATCTCCCGCGCGACCTGCTTCATGAGGTCCCACATGAGGGTATTCCACGGAGCCACGGCCCCCTCGTCGATGGAGAGGGACTCGTCCGGCACGAGCGAGGCCTCGTCTACCGTGCGCACGATGCCCGTTCCGCCGCAGGTGGGGCATGCGCCCGCGCTGTTGAAGGCAAGGTCCTCCGCACCGGGGCCGAAGAACTCCCGGCCGCATGACGAGCACGTGATGGGCTGCATGAGCGCCACAGCCATGGACGGCTCGGCATGCGCGCCGCAGCGCGGACAGCGATGGCTGCCCAAGCGCGAGAACACAAGACGCAGGTAGTTGAGAAGCTCGGTCGAGGTTCCGAAGGTGGAGTGCACGCCGGGAATGCCCGGACGCTGGCGCAGCGCGAGCGCCGCCGGCACGTAGCGCACCTCGTCTACCGTAGCGCGTGCGGACTGGCTGATGCGCCGGCGCGTGTAGGTGGAGAGCGCGTCCAAATAACGGCGACTCCCCTCGGCATAGAGCGTGCCCAGCGCGAGCGAACTCTTGCCCGAGCCCGAAACGCCCGCGATGCCCACGAGCTCGCCAAGCGGAATGTCGACATCGATGTTCTTCAGGTTATGCACCCGTGCGCCGCGCACGTGGATATGCGTCGGCTGCGGGCGCCGTTCGCGCTGCGCCATATTTCCCCTATCGAACCTCGAACATGGATAGCAACGGATTTTGGACCGAGCGTAGCCGTGCGCCAACGATATGCGGCGCAAACAGCCGCCCCGCTACACCTCGCTCGCCCAGCTGCCAGGACCCTCGGCCATGGCGATCACGCCCCGCACGCCCTGCTCGACCATGCTGTTCACATTGGTGTCGGTATAGAACGCCATGTGCGGCGTGAGCACCACGTTGGGGAATTGCCGCAGGTACGCCATATCGCGGTTGCGGATGATATCGTTCACGCGGCTCTCGTGGTAGATGCCCACCTCATCTGCGAACACATCCATGGCGAGTGCGCCGATCTTCTCGAACTCGATGGCGCTCGTAACAGCCGCAACATCGATGAGCTCACCGCGACTCACGTTGACCAGCACCACGCCATCGCGCATCTGGTTGATGGCCTCGGCGTCGATCATGCCGCGGCTCTCCTCCGTAAGCGGAACATGCAGCGTCACGACATCCGAGCGCCGGTAGAGCTCCTCGAGCGGCACGTACTCGATCCCTGCCGCGCGTGCCGCGTCGCTCGGATAGGGATCGTAGCCGAGCACCTTGGAGCCAAAACCGCCCAAGATGCGCGCGACCTGCTGGCCGATACGGCCCGTGCCCACGATTCCCACGGTAAGGCGGCCGAGTTCGCGCCCTTCGAGCCCGCCGAGCGAGTAGTCGTTCACCTGCTGGCGCCAAAGCGACGGCTTGTAGCGGCGCAGCACGATAAGCATGAGCATCACGGCGAACTCCGCCACGCCCTCGGGCGGGTAGCCGGTGTTGCAAACGCGCAGCCCGAGCTCGTGCGCATGCGCCACGTCGATATGGTCAACGCCCACGGTGCGCGTGGCGAGGTACTTCACCCCGAGCTCCGCAAGCCGGTCGAGCACCTCGGCCGTCATAGCGCTCCTGCCCGAGATAACCACCGCATCGAAGCCCTGAGCGCTCGCCACGTTCTCGATCCCGAGCTCGTCGGGAACGGCATCGATCGTGATGTCGGACGGGGCCGCGCACGTCTGCAGAGCAGCGCCCCGCTTCGGAGCGTCGCTCGCCTGCGGGGCCGCGCCTGGTTTCGCAGCGTCGCCTACCCGCGAGGCCGCGCCCGTGCCAACCGGCTCGTCGCCCGCCACCTGGGCGTCGTCCGCCATCCGAGCATCAACGGCCCCGATTCGGGCCATGACCTCGGCCAACGCTGGCTTCTCGTCTTCCCGCAGCTCGTAGAGTTTAATGTTCATGCTCGTCACTACCCGTCACATCAATCGCCCTGGCTGCTCCTGTCAAGCTGGATTCTAACATTGCCGCCAAGATCCAGCCCGACCGCAACCCGAACGGATAGCGCCGCCCGCCGCCCGTCTCGTGCCCGACCTGCTGCGCAAAGTCCACCGTGCCCGCAGCCCGCTGCCCCCGATACCGCCCATCGGCCAAGACTGGAACACGGCGCTTCGGGTACCATGGGAGAAGGACCATCGCAGCGAGAAACGGAGCATCATGGACGGCGTTCTTTCCAGCATTCAGGCAATCGTCACCCACCCGCTTTTCCAACAGGTCGCATGGGCGGTCATCATCGTGGTAGCGACACGGGTGGTCGAAAAGCTTGCCGTCAAGGCGGCAATGCGCATGCTGCACCACGATAGCAACCCGCTGCCCAGCTCGAGTATCATCATTAACATCGTGCGCGCCATCATTTGGATCGTCGGCGCGAGCATCGTGCTCGACAGCTGCTTCGGCGTCAACACGAGCTCGGTGATCGCCGCCCTCGGCGTCGGCGGCATCGCCGTCTCGCTTGGCTTCCAAGACACGCTCTCCAACCTCATTGGCGGACTCCAGGTCACGTTCATGGGCATCGTGAAGCCCGGCGACAACATCGAGGTGGGCAGCGAGCGTGGTGTGGTGCAAGACGTTACATGGCGCCACACCACCATCAAGGACAGCCTGGGGCAGACGGTGATCATCCCCAACTCGATCATCTCCACAACGGCGCTCGTGCACCTTCTGCCTGCAAGCCGGGTAACGGTACCCTTCAGCGTGCCGCGCACCTATCCCACACTGCGCGAACTCGAGGCACGGCGCGGGGATGCCACCGCCGCCGGGAACGACGAGGCTACCACCGCACGCGACCGCGCGCGTGCGGGCAAGCCCGTCGACCTCGATGAGCTCTCCTCCCAGATCATTGCCGAGGCACGCCGCGCAGCAGAAAGCGCGTCCGCCGTGACCGATGGACCCAGCGTGTTTTTCTCCGAGGTTGGCGAGCTGGGCATCAAAGGTAGCGTCGTGTTGACTGTGGCCGACGCGAGCAAAACCTCCGCCGCCAAGGATGCCGTCGTGCGCGCCATTGCGGCAATGCTGGGATAATATGCAGAATCGCATTGGTTTTATTCATTGCTCGCATGGTCTACTTTAGGGCACCGGGACAAACTGCCCAAAAGTTGAAAAATCTCCAAACTCATCGAGCTGCGGAAACGTTGCGTTTTAGCAGGTAGATTGCCTGTCTGTTAAAGACGAGTTTTTCAGTTTTTGGGCAGTCGGTAAAGTAGACCGCCTCAAATCATACAAAACCAAGTACGCGCCCCCCGGGAAACCGCCGAGAACGCCCGCTGGACGCCGGTTATGCGCCCTTCCCGGGCAGCCGCAACACGCCGGGTCACTCGTCCTTCCCTGCCAGCCGCCGCAAAAACGCCGCGCGTTCCTCTTCCGTGGAGACATCCATGCTACCGAAGTTCTCCCAGGTACCGCTCGAGATACCGAGCTGCCACAGCGTGCCTTCGATAAACATGCGCTGGATGGCATCGCCGGTCTGCTCGCGGAGGAACTCGGTGGGGTTCGAAGACGCGGTGTAGACCTCGGCCGATGTGATGTAGGTGAGCGTGCCCTTGAGGCCCGCGCCCGTGGGCTCCCACGAGAAGCCCTGCAGCAGCACCTTGTCGAGCCAGCCCTTAAGCATGGCGGGCATGTCGTTCCACCAGATGGGGAAGATGAACACGAGGCGGTCGGAGCCGGCGATGAGCTCCTGGTAGCGCGTCACGAGCGGATCGAGCGCCGCGCCCTCGCCGTAGACCGCGAGCTCGTCGCGCGAGAGAACGGGGTCGAAGCCGTCTGCATGCAGGTCGATGATCTGGTATGGAGTGCCCTCGCGGTCGTAGCGTTCGCGAAGAGCGTCGAGCATCGCGTGGCAGAAGCTCTGCTCGTAGGGGTGGCAGTAGACGATGAGGGTGCTCATGGGGAATCCTTTCGGCGGCGCGAGATGGATGGCGGCGGCAGAAGCGACAGCCTTGCTGGGCACGGGTGCTGCGGAGGGCGCGGGCCGGCGGGTGGAGGGCGCGGCTTCGCTCTGGGGATGCGGGCGCACCGGGCCGTTAGCGCCGCAGCCTCCCTAGGACGCAGCAGCGAAGAGCGCCGCTACTCCCATGTCTTCCAGGTATCGGGCTCGTAGCCCACCGTGGCCTGCTTGCCGTTACGGACGATGGGCTCGCGCAGAATCTGCTGGTTTTCCAGCAGCTTGTCGAACTTCTGGCTCTCGGCGAGGTAGGTGATGAGCGCGACCGTGTCCTGGTCCTTGGCCTTAGGGTCAATGAGCGCGTCGAGACCGCCCACCGCGCGCATCACGCTCTGCAGCTCCCCCTTGCTCATCTCCTTCTCGCGCAGGTCGATGAACTGGAACTTGATGCGCCGCTCCTTGAAGTAGCGCTGCGCCTTCTTGGTGTCGAAGCTCTTCTTGGTTCCGAAGATCTGGATGTTCATGCAAGCCACCTCTTTTTCATTCGCCTGCTCAAAAGAAGTTGTCTAACCACGGTACAGGCTACCATGGATCAGAAAAGCTTTGCTCATATTTATACTCTCCGAACAGCGACGATTTACTCCAGGCTATTGTTCTTGCTCCTGCTCTTTGCCTTAGCTATCATAATTATGATAGCTAAGGCATCTGTACTTTGAGGAGCTGTCATGCAAAGCATTCGCCCCATATCCGACCTTCGCAACAAGTTTGCCGAGATTTCGCGGGATGTGCACGATAGCGGCGAGCCTATATTCCTCACAAAAAACGGCGTCGGCGACATGGTGGTCATGAGCATGGAGACGTACGAGGCGTTGGAATTTGATAGCCGCGTATACGCAAAACTGCAGGAGGCAGAGCGCAAAGCCGAAACGACGGGCACGCGATACTCTTCAGATGAGGTGCTGGAGTCGATTCGAAACGTCATTTCAAGGGCCGCCGAGCAAACCTATGCCGCCAGCCATGTATAGCGTTTCATATCTTCCTACCGCTCGGCAGGACCTCGAAGATATCGCACGGTACATTACCCTTGCCCTTGATAATCCTGAAGCGGCAACTCGCACCATTGAAGGGATCATCGCTGCTGCGGAAAGCCTGACCAGCATGCCGTACCGTCGCTCCGTATACGTACCGGTTCGACCGCTTGCCCATGAGTATCGAACCATACGCTCAGGCCACTACGTCGCATTCTATTGGGTCGAGGAAGATACCCAGCGCGTCACTATCGCCCGCGTGTTGTTTGCAAGAGCCAATGTGAGCGAACGGCTAGCTATTGCCGAACAAGAGCTTTAGCGGCGGAGCAATCCGAGATATTCCATATGGCGCTTTTTCTGCCTCGTATGCATCGTGACGGTATGCGGACTTCGCTGCGGGCTCCTACCGGGCGTCGCGATGCGTGAAACGCTGATACGCTCAGCGAACGCGCCGCTGGGAGATGATTCCCAAAACAACAACGAACTCATCACCCGCATCGTCAGCAGCGGGATGTCGCTCATACAGGACATCAAAGCCAAAAACAGCTATCTTCAGGCAGGATGTACCATACGAACGGATGAGCTGGGGCTCAACAAGAGAGGTGCCCACGGCATGCACGCTCTGCACTAATTCGAGCTTGCGCCACACCTCTGCCTCAACTCGCTCATCGAGTTGGGCCAGATCGTCGAGAAACGGGGCGGTGAACAGTAGCTTAGCCACGAGAAGCCCGCCGCTCTGCCACTGCCTGTCGAGCGGCATCGATGCCCTCGATATAGTCCCCCGCCTCGAACGCACGTCGCCCCGCATCAATCGCCGCCTCAGCGCGCTGCACGTATAGAGCGCGTTCGACCGCATCGTCTATCTGCTGCTGAAAGACTTCCTCAGAACAAAACACATAGGCGCCTTTGCCGTTCTCGGTAATGCGCACAAGACGCTCTTGAGCAGCACGCTTCACCTCACGGGGATGATTGCGCAGCGCCGTTGCCGAATAGATTGCATCCATGGCCACCTCCTTGCGCTTTTATTATATTGTGGACAATAACGTACATGATTATGTACAGAACTATGTACGTATTAGCGTCACAATGCTTTATGCATGAGTATCTTGCTAAACGCTATCTCGGAGTTACGAGATCCCCTTCCGGCAAACATCAACGAGCTCGGGGATATCCACGGTGACGGCATCCCACACGAAGCCAAAGTCGAATCCGCCATAGGGATGCGCAATCTTGCTGCGCATCTTTGCAACATCTGCCCATGGATACGATTCGTCAATTTCTTCGAAAACGCTTCGATACTCGCTCACCAACTCACAAATTCGAAGCATCGGCATAGTGAGCAAGTCTTGGTATTCAGTCGAGCGGGCATAGGAACCTTCATCGATATGGTGCCCATCGATGCGCTTCCAAATCATCTCTGCATTTCTAATGACCTCTTGGATGATAAAGGCTCACGCGTTGTCGGGGATGGGCTTATCGCGCCTCATAAAGCACCACGCCCTCGCTATCGACAGCATCCCTTATAAATGGATAGAGGTTCTGTGCGCCAAAAATGATATCCACCGGCCGGTTGAGCGACGCCTCCAGCTCGTTGTAAATCGCCCCACGTGCAAAGCCCAAGGGTGCCGATGTCTCAACAAGAAAATCCACGTCAGAATCCTCGTGCGCTTCACCGCGGGCAAAGCTGCCAAAAAGTGTCACTTTCGTGAGGCCGTACTTCAGCGCTGTTGCGCGTACAGCCTGCTGAATATCGTGAATCTCGAGCATCGGGCACCTCCTTGTGAACAGTATACCCTGCTAAATGCCGGAGTTCCGCAAGCAAAATAATGACATTTGGCCACTCAAGCCGAGCCATAACGTGGTGACATGAGGTCTACTTTGCAGAATCTATTGCAAGCAACACCTCACCAACCACTACCACGACAACGATCTTCGCGCCCATCATCAAAACTCCCCGTTCATGGCGGCTCGACTTAATCCGCAGCCTCTTCCGTCTCTAACGGTGCCTCGCGCCAGACAAATTCAACGGTATATTCGTCTCCGAGCGCAACGTAAAAGAGATTAGACAGCCTGCTTTCCGCTTCAACCTGGGCGTCCTCGAGCAAACCGCCTTCAATCGCGTCCGCCTCGCTCTGCTCAATACACCAACGCTGGAACTCGTCAACATCATCTACGTGAATTGGATTAAGGACGTTGTTATTCTCTTCGAGCACCCCGGACTGATCCATATCCGGCTCATTCGAAATAATGTACGCGGGATCGAGCGTGATGGTAATCTTGGTCCCCTGCGCGTCGATATTCGCCGTCTCCAAGTTCACGCCAGCCTTAATAGTCCCGGTATAGCGATACCAAAAGCTGTTCCCAGTAAACGGAATATCGAATAATCCGAAAAAAGAATTAGCATCTGAGACTTTATCAACGATGTTGTAATCCTGCGAAACCGATACGAGCTCATTCTGAGAAACGATTCTGCCGAATACGACCGACGCCTCGTTATGCGAGTTGTCATCAGGCGGATTGTAATTTGAAAGAAACAGCGTGCCCACGATACCCAGCAACAGGCCAACTAACGCGCCGATAGCACCAGCTTTTGCCAGCTTCATCTTTCCCTTCGATAGCTTAAATGCCATGATCCACCCCAATCATGCTTCCCCGATATATGCTCTCTACAGTGAGCCACATCACACTATACCGCACGTATGCTCAGAACATGGATAACGTGCGCGAAAAGAGAAGTTTGGGCTCCCGGATCAGGGCCGTTCGCACCGAGCAAGGCATCTCGCAGCGGCAACTTGCCCTCATGACGGGAATCAGCCGTTCCTATCTCTGGAAGATTGAGACAGGAACGGCCGACATCGGCATCGATATCCTCATTTGCATCGCGCGAGCGCTTGATACGCCGGTGCGCGAGCTCGTGGAGTTCTAAGCCACTTGGACCGAACGGCACCGCGCCTCCAGGTCCCTACTCCTCGTCATTCTTTTTCACGTTGACGACCGGATCCCGGAAGATCTCATCGAGAACGAATTCATCGTCATAGTACGCGCTGTATGCATCGGAGCTCACATCGTAAACATCCGAACGAGCATCGGAAATCGCGTTATAGACGTCCGAGCGCGCATCGGACCAATTGTCATACTCCTCAGACCTTGCATCCGAAACGACGCCATAGTCCTCGGTATCAAGCGCATCAGCAAGAATGCCGTCGTAGAACTGATCATAGGCGTCCTTGAACGCGTCCTCGTAGACGGCATCGTAATAGTCGCCATAGGCATCTTCATAAATCGCATCATAGTACGCTTCGATGGCATCGTGAATTGCGTCATCGTCATTGGGGTCAACCGTGTTGATCACCGATTGGAAGTACACCTTGCTATTCTCATAGGTGCGCTCTCCAAGCGCCTCCGTCTCGCTCAGCGCAAGCGCGTACCAGTCATTAACGAGCTGCTGGTTGGCAGTATAGTCGTCAAAGTTCTCACCAACCTCATCAAACATCGCCGCCTGCTCGTCATACAACTTCTGAGCGGTATCGTTAAAATCGGCCTGTATATTGGCGAGAACCTCCTCCGGGCTTCCTGCTTCGACCGTGCTCTGCTGAGCAGAGGCCGCTCCAGCAGACGCGTCCTGCCCCGCCGATTGCGATCCCGCCGCAGAGGGCTCAGCACCTCCCCCATTGTTGCAACCCGTAAAGACGATGGCCAAGACACCCATCGCAGCAATCATCCAAAATCGTTTCATCGCACTCTCCTTACCTCGAATACCATTACGTTTTGCTCCGGCACGTCTAGCGAGGCGCCCCCGCCGGTCGAGCGGAAACGCCTTTCTCCTGTCGTTTGCCCTCCTGCCGCCTGAGCATGAACATCCAAACCGACGCAACTAACACCACAACAAGGCCAACGGTGTACACCGCTGGCGCGAGGCCCCAATCGTGCGTACTGCTGGGAAGCACCCCGCGATCACCAAAGTCCCATACCAAAAGGCGCGAGGCGGCAAAGGCCGCGATGCCGAATACCACCGTTGGAACGGGCTTCCCAAATGCAGCGAAAACCAAGGCAACAGCGGCTACGCCCACCGTCGCGTACATGATGACCATATATACCTGCCACGTTCCTCCCATGGAGCCATACACCTGGGCGTACTCCATGAGCGAGATATCGGTCGCACCGGAAACCGTCATCCCCGTAGGCTCATAGAACACAACGTCGGGCGCGAGCGCTGCAGCATCGCGGAACTCGTCCCCCGCCGAAGCCCATGGCAAGAAGAACGCCGCCACCAACATGAGGGCGCCTACGACCATCGCGATACGAGCCGTGAGGCGCGCTGCCCCCAACCTCGTGCGCAGCATCTTTGCCTCTCCCATATCCAACCATCCCTTCTATCTGAGCTGCATATCCATATCGTTCACGCGGGCTACGGCTGCCTGCGCGAGAAACGCGAACGAGCCCGCGCCAAAAACGAGCTCGACGGGGACGCCGTTTTCCGATTCGTTGAGGAATGCGGCGAGGGCACGGACCGCGAGGGCATCGCACGCGTTGCCAGCGCATTCGCTTGCAAGGGCGTCGCGCGCGCTGCCGGTGCATTCGCTTGCAAGGGTGTCGCACGCGTTGCCGGCGCCTTCGCGCGCAAGGGCGTCGTGCACGCTGCCAGCACCTTCGGTTGCGAGGGCATCGCGCACGCTGCCAGCGCGCCCTCCCGCACTAGCGCCCTCGCCCGCGACTGCATGCGCCATCTCTCGAATCAATCTCTGGGCACCGGCGGTGGCAGGCGCCGCATCATCGGCAAGAAGATCGGCAACTGCTCTCGCCCAACCAGCAACCAGCGGGGCAATCCCGCGTCCGCCCACCTCGACAGGAGCGCCCTCGCCACGCAGTACGCTAAGCACGGCAGCAACCAACTCGCACATGCCGCGGCGCACGGACCCCTCATCCGCCTCCGCCGCCTCTGCCGCACGCACTGCAGCCGTCGCCGCACGCACGGCACGCTCCGCGCTCTGCGTCAGCGCGACCTCCATCACGGCGTACAGGCGATCATCGGTCGCCGCCGTCGCGGCCACCTCCAAATACTCGAGCGCACTCAGCTTGCTATCGAGCTCAGCCCGGCGCCGATGAAGCACCGTCGCCTTCCGACGCAGCGCGCGCTCAAACGAATCGTCATCTTCCATCAAATCAAACACCGCCGACTCAATCTCTTTGAGCGTGAACCCGGCCTTCATGAGCTGGCGCACTAGGTAGAACGCCAGCAGGTCGCCCTCGTCAAAGCGCGAATACCCCGGCTTGGATATCGACGGCTCCCAGAACCCCAAGCCATCCCCGCTGGTATTGGGGTTGCATAGGTCCTGGATCATGTGGCGCGTGAGGCCCGTCAGGCGCTCAACGTCCGACCGCTTCCACATAGGCACCCCCCTCGCCCTCCATGCTGTACCGCCCGGTAAGCGGGCGGCAAGTACGTGGGCACCGAGGCCCGGCGAGCGACCGAGCAGCCAGGCACGCAGCTCACGCCCCGCACCCGTGGCTCCATGCCCTTGCCGTTCTTCCATCGCAACTCCCTTCTGGAGAACCGCAGCACCGCCCTGTTGGCGGGCCCTTCCGGAAGAGCGATTGCAATTTTCGCGAAATGGTCTTGGGACTTCCTCAGTTGCCAACTGAATTATGAAAACGCTCCGGCGAACGGACGGTTATACGGGCGGCACGGTGCTGGCGCGCCGTCCGCGCAGGCGCGCACCCGCTCTGCCCGTTATGGGCCAGAAGCGCCCGCGACGGCAGACACCAATCGCAAGCATTCGCCTTGCGGTGAGAATAGGAGTGGAGAGCTCAGCCGCCAAGTTGGTAGACCGACCCGCCTACCAGGTGTAAGCGTAGACCTCAACCGTTTCGAACTCGGGAACGTCATCGAAGCTGGTTACTCCAAACGGCACCGTGTCGCCCTCCGCGGGCAGCGAGACATATCCCTCGAAGCCGAAGACCATAGCACCCTGAGCGTCGCGCCCGATAGCAATAACTTGCACTTGGGAAGCGGTGCTTCCCGCAGAAAGCGATTCCAGGGTCACCTCACCCGTAACGACGACGTCAGAAAACTGGTTCCTTCTTGTCGATACGTTAGATACGCGCAGCCTACTTGGCTCGCCCGAGGCAGCTTGCACCTCTCCGTCTGCCGGTCGGCTCATAGAAAACTCAACGCTAGCCGGCACCGACGATCCGTCGCCCGCTATGCTCCCCCAATACCTGGTCTCACCTGGATACAGCTCATTGAGTACCTGTTCGCTCGAGAAGAGGACGCTGCCGTCCTCCGCTCTGCCCGTTATGGTCACCGTAGGGAACAGTGCGACCACGTCGTCGCTCGCGTTTTCTATCGCAACCGCATAATGCACGAATCCGTTCGATACGTACCACGTCGATTCGGCAATCCTAAGACCTTCAACAGCCTTTTCGACCAAATCGGTCGATGAGTTGCCTGCATAGGCATCGCCTGTGTCTTCATACCCGCCAGAGCTATTCGCCAACATCGATATCGGCGTATCTTGCTGTGCCCCATGTGGAGTTGGCCTATCGGAGACCAGCAGATACATGGCAGTTATCGCGCATGCGATGGCAAGAGCCGTGAGCGCGAGCATGATGACCTTGCGATACAGGGACGGCCGTTCACCGCTCCGCTTGATAGGCTCCGAATCATGCGGCGCAGGTTGCCTTGCATACGTGGCGTTTTGCTCGTACGCCGGCCAGCCTACCGGAGGAGTGCTCTGACTCGCTGGAGCAGCATCTCCCGCACATGCTGCGGCAAACGCAGTTGCAAGGTCCTTGGCCGTTTGATAGCGAGCACTCGGCTCGAAAGCGCAAGCGCGTCCCAGCACCCGACACACGCCCTCAGGCACCATTCCCGAGCAGCGGAGCTCGCCCTCGAAGGTCTTGTCTGGCAGCACCGCGCCCGTTAGCAGATACCCTGCAAGCCGGCCGATGGCATAGATATCGGACCTCGCGTCCATCGCCGCGAAGCCATGTTGCTCTGGCGCGGCGAACCCTCTGGTCCCCCACGCCGCATCGTCGCGCTTCGGCTCGTCGAACGCCATCTGAGCGATTCCGAAATCAATAAGATGCGCACCGTCAGCAGAGAGCACCACGTTACGAGGGGCAATATCCGCATGGATTATCCCGTGCGCATGGAGCTCGGCCGTAGCCTCGCATAGAGACGCAAGGATCGGCGCCACCTCAACCAGCGGAAGATGCCCTCGCTCCCCCATAACGTCCTCAAGCGTTTTACCTGGTACGTAGTCATATACCACAACATACTCATCGGGCATCTCATACACGGCGTGAACATGCGGAAGATGTGGGCTATCGCATTCGGAAAGCGCGGCCCACACCATGCGGTGCGCCCGATCGAGCGGAATGCGCTTACGCACAAACGGACCGGTGCCGGCGAGCGACACGAGCTCCGTCACACCGTCGACTCCATGCGCTAGCTGGCGCTCGACCACGTAGGCATCGTCGATATTCATCCCATGCAGAACGCGCTTGCCGTCTTGGCTCATACGGAATCATCCTCTGGGTTTACCAGCGTTTGCTCACCCAGGCGATAGAGCTCGTCATCGCATTGCGCCAGCGTGAGGCCGCGTTCGATGCACCAGATAATGACCGCGTCGCGTGAGCGTTTGGGCCAAAGCTCTGAAACTCCCGCAAGCCGCAAGATCCGCTGCGTTTCAATGAGGCTGCAGCGCAAGGCAAATGCAAGCTTGAGAGCATTGTCGCGACCGGGAAGGCTCTTCCCTTTGAATATGTCATAAACAAAGGTTTCGTTTACCGCAGACTCGCGTACCACCGCAGCGCGCTTCATACCGCGATCATTTCGCAGCTCATTGAGGTAATCCGACAGCTCTCGATCGATGGTCTCGCCCTGGAGCAGGTAGTCTTCTGGTCTTGCAGCAGCGGAAAGCTGCTTGAGCAAATCCGCCGTCAGATGTTCCTCGGCCATGCCTCCCCCTCTCACCTTCCGCGCAGCATCACCATGATACCCTTTCTGTAGAAGATGGCTTCTCATGGAGAGCCATGAACGATTTGAAGCCTGCCCATGCCCCTCCATGTGCAGAAACAGGATATGCGAAAACAGGACAGAGTGTTTCTTGCAAAGTACGAACATCTGTTCTAGTATATAAAACATAGGTTCGTGCACACACTTGGGTCGGAGACCCGCGGGTCAACATCCAAAACCGCGGCGGCATGGTCTCCCCATATCAAATACGTCAGATGATAGCCGCAGTAGAACGGATGGTGAACGATGGATATCAAGGCAGATGAGTACACCTATCGCGTCTTCTGGTCCGATGAAGATGAGGGCTACGTCGCAACGGTCGCGGAATTCCCCAGTCTCTCCCATATCGCCGACCAGCAACAGGACGCCTTGAGCGGCTTGGTTGGCCTTGTCGGCGACGTGCTTTCCGATATGACTGAAGCAGGAGAGCAGCCGCCGACACCCTGGGGCGTCGTCGGTTCAGCGGAAAGTTTCCCTTGCGCATGACACCCGAGCAGCACCGACGAGTTGCCATCGAGGCGGCGGAGGCGCATGTATCCATCAACCAGCTATTAGTGTCGCGAATCTAATCTCGGAAGTGCCGGCGAGGCCCCGTTTCCCAAAAACGGCACCAGAAAAGGGGGCCTCGCCTCTGCGAAAGCCCCCGACGGATGGTGTCTATGGGTGCGCGGCGCGGCGTCCGACGGCGCGGGCGCAGGCGCGAGCGCGCTCGCCCTTAGATCCGCTTGGCCACCTCGTCACCCATGGCGGCAGTGCCGAGAGTGCGGTCCACGGGCGTCGCGGGGTCGGCGATGTCGCGCGTGCGCCAGCCCTCGTCGAGCACGGCCGTCACCGCGGCGCGCACCGCGTCGGCCGCCTCGCCCATGTTGAAGCTGTAGCGCAGCATCATCTCCACGGAGAGGATCTGCGCGAGCGGGTTGGCGATTCCCTGCCCCGCGATGTCGGGCGCGCTACCGTGGCTC
>OGXS01000295.1_pt1 | contig 50118 bp, 47 predicted proteins | sample 1576371 | NCBI WGS metagenome assembly OGXS01 (sample SAMEA3541475, study PRJEB24748) | human gut metagenome | biome: human gut; feature: human-associated habitat; material: faeces | place: China | collected 2012
TTCGCCCTCCGAGAATTTTCTTCACATTCAATAAGAAAGTTTTCAGATTGCCCGTCTCCCTCCTTTCCGAACCTTCTGCCTTCCTTCGTTGATGCAGGGCCCTCGGCATCGGAAAGCGCCTTTTGAATGGACGAAACGATGCGCAGGATGCGCGGCGGTGTTATGGACGAATAAGAATGTCACCCCCCTGGTTGTTTGATTTTGCCACGCTCTAGGACGTAGGATGCACGGCGGTCGCAAAAGATCATTTGGAAGGGGTTCATGTCGAAAAAGGTTTCTCCCGCGAGCAATCTTGTATCATGGAAGGCAACAAATTCGTGGAAAGGAACCCCCATGGCCGATCTCGCCCTGCGCTTTGGCAAGGACATGCTCGTCGTTTCGTCGCCGATTCAGGAGGCCCTGCGTCGGGCTGGCATCGAGTCGGCGCGCGATCAGGCGCTCGCGCTGTTGGTGGAGCCGGAAACCATCGAAGAAGCTTACCGCATGGAAACGGTGGCCGGCCCGCAGTGTATGGTCACCCCCGTGGCCGATTTCACGCCGGCGCGCTTGGTGGTCGTTGGTGCCGAGGGCAAAGGCGAGGCGCTGGCCGAGGCGGCCCTTGCGGTCATGGCGGAGTTCAAGCCCCAGCATACGCTCGTGGAGATCGCGCCCTGCGGTCTGCCGCTGGATCCCGACTCCAAGGCGTCGCTTGTGGAAAATCGCGACCAGTACGCTCGTGCGGCGCAATTGTTCGATGGCCGCGCTTTCGACGCGTTCTTTTTGAACGGGTTCACGACGGCCGATGATCTGAAGTGCGCGCTCATGGGTCTGCGCAAGGTGATCGATGCTCCTATCATCGCGTCGGTGGACGTGCAGGGCGACGGCGTGCTGACGAGCGGCCGGGGTACCTGGCGCGAGGCCGTGGAAGTGATGGTGGAATACGGCGCGGCGGTGGCCGGCTTCTCGACGCTGGCCGCGCCGAGCCAGGCGCGCAGCTTGGCCGATACGGCCCGCGAGACGTTGGAGGCCCGGGGGGCGGACTTGTGTCTTGCGGCCACGTTGCAGGTGTTCCAGCGCGACGCCAAGCAACAGGGCCCCACGGCCGAGAACCCCTACTACAGCCCCGACACCATGATGCCCGCGGCCCTTGAGCTGCGCGCGGCCGGCGTCCAGTTCCTGTGCGCCGCCGGTCAGGCGACCCCGGCTTACACCGGTGTGCTGGCCGCCACCGTTGCGGGCCTCGATGTGGCACCGGTCCTGTAAGGTTCTCGCCGAGAAGCCGCGTCGCCCATGAGCACCCTGCCATACCAAGGCCGTTGCGCCTTTGCGTCTCTGCATCCCGCGGTGACGTTCGGCTTCTTCGCGGGGGCTATCGTGCTTTCCATGGTGCTCGCTAATCCAATCTGCCAGGCGATATCCGTTCTTTTTGCGGCTGTGTGCTACCTGACGTTCCGCGGCCGCGAAGCCTGGCGCTTCATCGGGGGGCTCGCGGTGGTGCTGCTTGTGTTGACGCTGTCGGCTCCGCTGTTCAACACCCAGGGGGCCACGGTGCTCTTTCGCTGGTGGGGCGGCCGGCCCTATACGCTGGAAGCGCTGGCTTTGGGCGCCTCTACGGGGCTTATGCTCGTGGCTATGATGCTGTGGTTCGCCTCTTATCACCTAGTTATGACCTCGGATAAGTTCACGTATCTGTTCGGCCGCGCTATTCCGGCGTTGTCGCTCACGCTCACCATGGTGCTGCGCCTTGTGCCGAGTTACCGCCGCAAAGCCGACGCCCTCATGACGGCTCGCGCCTGCATTGGGAAAGGCCCAGCGGAAGGCGCCTCCGTGGCAGCGCGTGTGCGTGATGGGGGCAGCGTCCTCCTGTCGCTGTCGGCCGACGCTTTGGAAGGTGCCGTCGTGGCTGCCGACTCCATGACGGCCCGCGGCTTCGGGCTGCGGGGGCGCACCCATTTCGCGCTCTTCCGCTGGGAGGCGCGCGATACGGTGCTGGCCGGAGTGATGGTCGCGCTTGCCTCTGGGGCGGTGGTTGCGCTCGTGCAGGGAGGGTTCGCGGTCACGTACTTCCCGACAATCGTATGGCCCTCTGCGAGTGCGGTCGTGCTTGTTGGGGCCGTTTGCTACGGCGCTTTCCTGGCCATACCTGCGGTTGCTAATTGCGGAGGGAGGGCGTTGTGGCGCTATTCGCTTTCGAAGAGTTAACGTTTCGCTACCCGGAAGCGCCCCGCGATGCCCTTCGCGACGTTTCCGTGGCCATCGAGCCAGGTCAATTTGTGCTGGTATGCGGGCAGAGCGGCTGCGGGAAGACGACGCTTTTGCGCCAGTTCAAGTCGGCGCTCGCTCCCCATGGACACCAAAGCGGTCGGGTGCTGTTCGATGGCGTGCCCCTCGCCGATGTGCCGGAGCGCGAGCAAGTGGCTCGCATCGGTTTCGTCATGCAGAATCCCGATGCGCAAATCGTGACTGACAAAGTGTGGCACGAGCTGGCCTTCGTCTTGGAAAGCCTCGGCTGCGACGAGCGCACCATGCGCTTGCGCGTGGCGGAAATGGCCAGCTACTTCGGCATCCAGCACTGGTTCCATAAGAACGTGGGCGAGCTTTCGGGCGGTCAGAAACAGCTGCTGAACCTGGCGTCGGTCATGGCGGCTCGACCCGATGTGCTGGTGCTGGACGAGCCGACGAGTCAGCTGGATCCCATTGCTGCCAGCGATTTTCTGGCTACGGTGCACCGGATCAATCGCGAGCTGGGGACGACCGTGGTTATGAGCGAGCATCGGCTGGAAGAGGTGTATGGGCTGGCCGATCGCGTGGTGGTGCTGGAGGAGGGGCGCGTCGTCGCCGACGGGGAGCCGCGGACTGTCGCGGGCCAGCTGCATTGTGCGGACAGCCCGATGGCGCTGGCGCTGCCGGCGGCGGCACGGATCGCTTGGGGTGTGGAAGGTCGGCCGGGCCGCCGCAGTGGGGGCAGGTGGGGGCGGCGGGCTGCGCCTCTACCGTCTCTGCCTCTGGCTGCTCCACTTCGGCACCGCAGGTACCACAGTACTTGGCATTCTCCGCCAGCGGAGCGCCGCAAGCGGCGCAGAGATGGGCGGACTCGGCCTGACGATTGTTGGCCTCAATGGCAGCCCGGGCGTTGGTGATGGTTTCCCGGGAGGCCTGGATGGAGGAATACAGCGCCATGATCTCATCGTCAAAGGTCTCTCCTCCGTCCAGCTTGTCCAGAATCAGTTCGCCGATGCTGACGGTAAAGGTGTCAATTTTTTTCTCCTCGTTGCCGATCTTCAGGTTCAACTTGCTGTTTTCGATGGCAAGGTTGGCCTTGGCAGCCGCTTCCACTGCCAGGGAATTGGCTTTGCTCGCAGCACCAACTGCAAAGGAGCTTATTTTTTCACGCAGTGCCATGGATTCCGCCTCCTTAGTTGTTTAGGAAAAGCACTTAGAAATAGGACTTAATGGCGTCAGTGGCCAGGGCGACGTCGGCGCTGATGGTGATGGTAAACTTCACCTGGTTGGCGTCGGAGAACCGGTCCAGCCAAGACAGGAACTCCTCCACCTCCGGAGAGTCGGGCTCGGAGGGGATGATCTTGCACAGACTGTCAATAAACACGTGGGTCAGGTCATAGTTAGAGGCATACATGCCGCTGATGAACCCTTTAAAGAATGTAAAGTTGTCGGCGGCGAAGTCGCTGGACTCCACCAGGCGGACGTTGGGGCTGACATCATAGACCAGCTTGCGGCCAGTCTCCACGCAGACGACGCTGCCGTTCTCGTTTTCGGCGGCGTGGTTGATCATCTCGATCATCTGCTTGGTCTTACCGGTTCCCTTGGCGCCCATAATTACTCGAACCATGATTCATCACTCCTTCTTGATCCAGAAAGGCATCTTTCTGTTGGCTTCATGTTACCATACCCGAGGAAAAACTGCAATGGGATGGCGCGTTTTTTTCAAAATTTCTCCAGGAAGCAGGGAGAATTTTTGTGCGTTTTCCTCCGAAAAAAGGCCAGGCCGCCAGCGGCGGCCTGAGGGAGTTAGGGATGCAGCGCGGGGGGCAGATCGTCCTTTCGCTGCTCGTAGCCGGGCTTGCCCAGCAGGGCGAACATGTTGGTCTTATAGGCCTCCACCCCGGGCTGATTGAAGGGGTTTACCCCGGAGAGATAGCCGGACAGGCCGCAGGCATACTCAAAGAAGTAGACCAATTGGCCGGCCCAGTGGGGGGTGCGCTCGGGAACGGTGAGCAGGAGGTTGGGCACGCCCCCGGCGACGTGGGCCAGCACGGTGCCCTGCCGGGCCTGCTCGTTGACGAACCGAAGGTCCCGCCCCCGAAGGTACCCCAGGCCTGAGGGGTCCTCAGGGGCAGGGTCCAGCAGGCAGGAGGACTGGGGGATGGTGAAGCGGACCACGGTTTCAAACAGGTCCCGCTTGCCCTCTTGGATGTACTGCCCCATGGAGTGCAGGTCGGTGGTGAACTCCACGCTGGCGGGGAAGACGCCCTTCCCGTCCTTGCCCTCGCTCTCCCCGAAAAGCTGCTTCCACCACTCGCCAAAGGCGCGGAGGTGGGGTTCATACCCGGCGAGGATTTCGATGGTCTTCCCCTGGTCATACAGGGCGTTCCGGGCGGCGGCGTACTGCCAGGCGGGATTGTCCTGGCCGGGCCGGCGGAGGCGGGCCATGGCGGCTGCCGCCCCATCCAGGATGCCCGAAATCTCCACCCCTGCCACCGCCAGGGGAAGCAGCCCCGCCGGGGTGAGGACGGAATACCGCCCGCCAATGTCCCGGGGGATGGAGAAGGTGGCATACCCCTCCTCGTTGGCCAGGGCACGGAGGGTACCCTCCGTGCGGTCGGTGGTAACGAAGATGCGGTCCCGGGCGCCCTCCCGGCCGTACTTCTCCTCCAGCAGCTGCCGGAAGAGGAAAAAGGCGATGGCAGACTCCGTGGTGGAGCCGGACTTGGACACCACGTTGACCGAAAAGTCCTTGTCCTGTACGTAGTCCAGCAGCTCCGTCATGGCGTCGGAAGAGAGGGTGTTTCCCGTGAAGAAGATCTGGGGGGAGCGGCGGCAGGTCAGGTTGTAATTGGGAGAGGTGAGCAGTTCCAGCAGGGCGCGGGCCCCCAGATAGGAACCGCCGATGCCCACCACGATGAGGACCTCCGACTGCCGGCGGATGATCCGGGCGGTTTGGAGGACCCGGTGGACCTCTTCCCGGTCGTAGGACCGGGGCAGATCCACCCAGCCGGTAAACTCCCCACCCAGGCCCTCGCCGTTCTCCAGCAGTTGGCGGGCCTCGGTGAGCCCGTCCAGCCGAGAGGAGAGCCAGTTGGCCGGCAGGAACGGGCGCGCGTAGCGCACATCAAATTCAAGCATAAACAGACACCTCTCAAATTAGGAATCTGAACCTCAGGTTTCGGGAAAAGTGGGGTGGGGATGGGGTGCGGCAATGTTGTCGCTCCCATCCCCCTACAGGAAAGCTTCCCCATCAAGGCATATATATGGGGTTCGAAACGGCGCTATGACCGCACCGCTGGGCGCTTCGATGCCCGCCCATGGGCCGCCGTCCCCTTAGTTTTTCAAACTCTGCATGGGGGCAGGGATCCGCCCGCCCCGCTGGATGAACGCGGCAGAGGAGAAGGGGTGCACCGGAATCACCGGGGCAGAGCCCAGCAGGCCGCCGAACTCCACCGTGTCCCCCACGGTTTTGCCGGGGGCGGGGATGATGCGCACGGCGGTGGTCTTGGTGTTGACCATGCCGATGGCGGCCTCGTCGGCGATGATGGCGGAGATGGTTTCCGCAGAGGTGTCCCCGGGGACTGCGATCATGTCCAGACCCACGGAGCAGACGCAGGTCATGGCTTCCAGCTTATCCAGGCCCAGGGCGCCCTGCTGGGCGGCGGCGATCATCCCCTCGTCCTCACTGACGGGGATGAAGGCGCCGGACAGGCCGCCCACGTGGTTGGAGGCCATGACGCCGCCCTTCTTCACCGCATCGTTGAGCAGGGCCAGGGCGGCGGTGGTGCCGTGGGTGCCGCAGACCTCCAGGCCCATCTCCTCCAGGATACGGGCCACAGAGTCCCCGATGGCGGGGGTGGGGGCCAGGGAGAGGTCCACAATGCCGAAGGGAACCTCCAGCCGGGCGGAGGCCTCCCGGGCCACCAGCTGCCCCATGCGGGTGATGCGGAAGGCGGTCTTTTTGATGGTCTCTGCCACCACGTCGAAGGGTTCCCCCTTCACCTGCTGCAAGGCGTGGTGGACCACGCCGGGGCCAGAGATGCCCACGTTGATGACGCACTCCGGCTCACCGGCCCCGTGGAAGGCGCCGGCCATGAAGGGGTTGTCCTCCACGGCGTTGGAGAACACCACCAGTTTGGCGCAGCCAAAGCCCCCGGCACTGGCGGTGAGGTCGGCGGTTTTCTTGATGATCTGCCCCATCTCTGCCACGGCGTCCATGTTGATGCCGGCTTTGGTGGAGCCCACGTTCACCGAGGAGCACACCAGTTCCGTGGTGGCCAGGGCCTCGGGGATGGAGGCGATGAGCTTCCGGTCAGACTGGGTGAAGCCCTTCTGCACCAGGGCAGAGAAACCGCCGATGAAGTTGATGCCCACGGTCTTGGCTGCCCGGTCCAGGGCGGCGGCGAAGGGGACGTAGTCGTTGGTGTCGCTGGCAGCGGCCACCAGGGAGATGGGGGTGACGGACACCCGCTTGTTGACAATGGGGATGCCGAACTCCTTCTCAATGGCGGCGCCGGTGGCCACCAGATGCTCTGCCCGGCGGCAGATTTTGTCGTAGATTTTCTGGCAGGCGGCCTGGGGATTGGGGTCAGCGCAGTCCAGCAGGGAGATGCCCATGGTGATGGTGCGGATGTCCAGGTGCTGCTGGTTGAACATCTGTACCGTTTGGAGAATTTCCGAGGAATTGATCATAATGGCTGTCTCGCTCCCTTCTCAGATCCGGTGCATGGCCTGGAAGGTGTCCTCCCGCTGGGCCTGGATGGCCAGGCCGGACTGGTTGCCCAGGGCGGCCAACTGGTCGGCCAGGTCGCCGAAGGGGACCTTGCACTGGCTGGCGTCCACCAGCATGACCATGGTGAAGAGGTCGGGGGGGAGGATGGTCTGGGTGATGTCCAGCACGTTGACGTTCTGATGGGCCAGGGCCTGGGTGACTTCGGCGATGATGCCCACCCGGTCTTTTCCGGCGACGGTGATGACTGCGCGCATAGTAGGAATACCTCTCTTTTAAAATGATAATGATGCTCTGGTTCTTGGGGGCGCTGGAGGGAAGGGCGCTGCAGATGGACCAGCCATCCACAGCGCCGCTGCGCGGGTGCACAGGCCTTACCCTGGCAGTTCATCCAGGGTAAGGGAAAAGGCGGGGAGGAACTCTTGCAGGAAATAGTCCAGCTCTGGCAGGTGGTAGCTCTCCAGAGCCTCCAGGGTTTGCTGGGCGGCGGACTGGAACTCCCGGTTGCCGGCCTTCAGCTCCTCCAGGCACTTGAGGTGGGCCGAGAGCTTGTCAGCGGCCTTCACCAAGGCCTGGACCTCCGGGTCGGGCTCGGACAGCAGCGCGGCGAAGGCAGGCTGCATCTCCGGCGGGAGCATGGCCGTGAGCCGGGCCGCGGCGTTGGCTTCCACGGCCTTGTAGGCGGCCTGGATGGTGTCGTTGGCGTACTTTACCGGGGTAGGAAGGTCCCCGGTGAAGATCTCCGGGGCGTCGTGGTACAACGCCACGGCGGCCACGTGACCGGGGTCGATGGTCCCGCCGAACTTGTCCCGGCGGATCACCGCCAAGGCGTGGGCCAGGACGGCCACCATGTGGGAGTGCTCCTGGACGTTCTCCGGGTCGGTGTTGCGCATGAGGCCCCAGCGGCTGATGTAGCGCATCCGCGCGATGTAGGCAAAAAAGGAATGAGACATAGTAAACTCCCGTAAAAAACGGGCTTGTGGCACACTGCGGGATGTGGTACAGTAAAACAAGATTGCCTGCAAGCCCCCAAGATACCCCGCCATTATACCAGACCCGGCGGGAAAAGGAAAGGGGTTTTCCTAGATCGGAGGAGACTGCCCATGCGCATCGCCCTATATACCCTGGGGTGCAAAGTGAACCAGTATGAGAGCCAGGCCATGGAAGCCCTGCTTTTGGCCCGGGGCCACCACCTGGTGCCCTTTACAGACCAGGCGGATGTGTATCTCATCAACAGCTGCACGGTGACCGCCACCAGCGACAAGAAGTCCCGCCAGGCCGTCCGCCAGGCGCGGAAACGGGCCCCGGAGGCCCTGGTGGCGCTGTGCGGCTGCTATCCCCAGGTCTCCCCCGAGGCGGCGAAGGAACTGGAGGCTGACCTCATCGGCGGCAGCGGGGACCGGCGGGCCTTTCTGGATTTGATCGAGCAGGTGGCCGCCCAGCGGGAAAAGACGGTGGCCCTGGACAACCCCTTCCACCGAGCGGGGTTTGAGCCCCTCCCGGCGGGAGGGTTGGAGGGCCGTACCCGGGGCATGCTGAAGGTGGAGGATGGGTGCACCAATTTCTGTGCCTACTGCATCATCCCCTACGCCAGAGGGGCGGTGCGGTCCCTGGCCCCGGAGGGGGCCGTGGCCCAGGCGAAGACCCTGGAGGCGGCGGGCTATCAGGAGATCGTGGTCACCGGCATTGAACTGTCCGGCTACGGCCGGGACCTTCCCGGCCGGCCGGGACTGGCGGACCTGGTCGAGGCGGTGTGCCGGGCGGTCCCTGGGCTGCGGGTGCGGCTGGGTTCCCTGGAACCCAGAACGGTGACCGAGGACTTCTGCCGCCGGCTGGCGGCCCTGCCCAACCTCTGCCCCCACTTCCACCTCTCCCTCCAGAGCGGATGTGACGCCACCTTGGCCCGGATGAAGCGGAGGTACGACACCGCCCGGTACCGCCAGTCGGTGGACCTGCTCCGGGCGTTTTTCCGCCGCCCCGCCCTCACCACCGACCTGATCGTGGGCTTTCCCGGGGAAACGGAGGAGGAGTTTCAGCAAACCCTGGCCTTCCTCCAGGACTGCCGCTTTGCGCGGATGCACATTTTCCCCTACTCCCGGCGGAAGGGAACGCCGGCGGCCACCATGCCCCACCAAGTGACCAACGGGGAAAAGGCGGACCGGGCCCACCGGGCCGCAGAGGTGGCCAGCGCCATGGAGCGCAGCTGGCTGACCAGCTGGGTGGGCCAGACCGTCCCCGTCCTCTTCGAGGAGGAAAAAGGGGGCTTCTGGCGGGGATATACCCCCCAGTATGTGGAGGTGTTCGTCCAGGGGGCGGGCCTTCACAACCAGATTCGAACCGTCACCATCACTGCGGCAGGGGACACCCACGTCTTCGGCCAGCTGACCCAGGAGGAGAACCCATGAGCAAAGCCGATGAACTTTTTCAGGAGAACTGCCGGCAGATCCTGTCCCAGGGCACGTGGGACACGGACCTGCCCGTCCGCCCGCGGTGGGAGGATGGAACCCCTGCCCATACCATTAAACTGTTCGGTCTGGTCAACCGCTACGACCTCCGGGAGGAGTTTCCCATCCAGACCATCCGCCGGATGTACCTGAAAAGCGCTGTGGATGAGCTGCTGTGGATTTGGCAGAAGAAGTCCAACAACATTCACGACCTGAACAGCAGCATCTGGGATGCCTGGGCCGATGAGACCGGCTCCATCGGCAAGGCCTATGGGTACCAGCTGGGGGTGAAGCACCACTACCCCGAGGGGGACATGGACCAGGTGGACCGGGTGCTCTACGATCTCAAGCACAACCCCGCCTCCCGGCGGATTTTGACCAACCTGTACAACCACCACGATTTGAGTGAGATGGCCCTCTACCCCTGCGCCTACTCCATGACCTTCAACGTCACGGGGAAGACCCTGAACGCCATCCTCCACCAGCGGTCCCAGGACATGCTCACCGCCAACGGGTGGAATGTGATGCAGTACGCGGTGCTGGTCCACCTGCTGGCCCAGGTTTCTGGCCTGGAGGCGGGGGAGCTGATTCACGTCATCGCCGATGCCCACATCTATGACCGCCACGTCCCCCTGGTGGAGGAACTGCTGACCCGCAAGCCCTATCCCGCCCCCAAGCTGTGGCTGGACCCGGGGGTGACGGACTTCTATGCCTTTACCACCGACCACCTCCGGTTGGAGGGGTACCAATGCCACGAACTGGGGGAGAAGATCCCCGTGGCCATCTGAGAGGGGGGAGAGACGGTGCAAGCCATTGTAGCAGTGGACCAGAACTGGGCCATTGGGCAGGACGGGGATCAGCTGTGCTATCTGCCCCCCGACTTAAAACGGTTTCAGCGGCGCACCACGGGCCACCCCGTCCTCCTGGGGCGGAAGACCCTGGCCACCTTTCCAGGGGGGCGGCCGCTGAAGAACCGGCGGAACCTGATTCTCTCCCGCAATCCCGCCTTTGCCCCGGAGGGAGGGGAGGTTTTTTCTGCCCTGGACGAGGCCTTGGCGGCAGCGCCGGCGGACACCTTCGTCATCGGCGGAGAGAGCCTCTATCGCCAGACTTTGGACCAGTGCGATACGGTCTACGTCACCAAACTCCACCGGAGCTTTCCGGGGGCGGACCGGTTCTTCCCCAACCTGGACCAGGCGCCGGCCTGGATCCTGGCGGAGGTGGAGGGCCCCTACGTCTACGGGGACCTGGCCTATACCTACTGCACCTACCACCGACGGAAAGCGTAAGACAACAGCGCCCGTCTGGGACCGTGACGGTCCCGGGCCGGGCGCTGTTTTTTGAGGTTGATCTGGGTAGAAAGTGTGGGAAGTGCAGGGGTCAGACGGCGGGTTCTGCCTCCTGGGCGGGCAAGGGCGCGGGGGAAGCTGTGATCCGTTTGAGCAGGACCAGGCCCAGCACAAAGCTCAGCCCCTCCCCGGCCAGGGCGGCGATCCAAATGGCCTGCCCGCCGGTGAGGTGGGAGAGCACCAGGATGGCCGCCGGCAGCAGGACGAACCCCCGGCTCAGGGAGAGCAGACAGGAGGCCTTCCCATGGCCCAGAGCGGTGAAGAACCCCGCCAGGAGGATGTTGATCCCCGCCAGCAGATAGGACAGGGCATACTGCCGCAGGGCGGCCACCGCCTGGGAGAAAAGGGGGCTGTCGGTGCTCAGCAGGATGGCGGCAAAGCGCTGAGGCAGCAGCAGGCAGGCGGCCACAATGAGGACCTCGGCCCCCACCACCAGCACCAGGCTGCGGAGGAAGTAGAAGCGGATGGCCTTGCGGTCCCCCTTCCCCACGGCCACGCTCACCAGGGGCATCATCCCCTGGGCGATGCCCTGCATCACCATGAACACCAATAGGCTCAGGTAGGCGATGACGGCGTAGATGGTCTGGTGGCTCTCCCCGAAGAGGAGGAAGAGCAGGTTGTTGTACAGCACCGTGAGGAAGCCCAGCATGAACTCAATGGAGCAGTCCGCCACCCCCAGGGGCAGGGAGCGCAGCAGGGTTTTCGGCTGGAAGCGGAACTTTCGGAACCGAAGGTCGGACTTACCCCCCACAAAGTAGATCAGAAAGACGATCAGGCTGCACAGCTGGGCCAGCCCCGTGGCCAGGGCGCTGCCCGCCACCCCCCAGTGGAAGTGGAAGATGAACACATAGGCCAGGCCCACGTGAACCACAGCGGCCACCGCCACCCCCACGGTGGCCAGGACGGGGCTGTCGTCCACCTTTACCATGACTTCCAGGCAGTAGGAGAGGATGAAGCAGACGGAGAAGACCGAGACAATCCGCAGATAGGTCACCGCGTTCTCCAGGGTCTGGGGCCCTGCCCCCAGGAAGAGGGCCAGCTCTTCCGTGAAGAGGAGAACCCCTACGGTGATGGCAGCGGAGAGAATGACCATCACCACCACGGTCTGGGTGAAGATCTCCTCGGCCTCCCGCTTTTTCCCTCTGCCCAGGGCAAAGGCGCACAGGGTGGAGGCCCCCATGGACAGGAGGATGGACAGCCCCGACAGGACGTTGATGAACGGCAGGGAGATGTTCACCGACGTCAAGGCGGACTCGCTCACCCCGTGGGCGACCAGGATGCCGTCAATCACCGTGTACAGGGAGAACAGCACCATGGCCGAAGCGGCAGGAATGACATAGCGCAGCAGCTGCTTCCAGCTGGGCGCGGCAGTGGTTGTGGCTAACATGGGAAATACACCTCGTCTCAGATTGGCCTTGCGGCGGGGAGTTTGGTTTGCTATACTGAGGATAAACTATGGAGTTACCCCAGAGTCAAGGGGTTCGGGAAACTTTTTTTCGGGAGGCGGGACCATGGAAAACCACTACTTTAAAACCGCGGAGTTTGCCGCTCTGTGCGGGGTGAGGAAGGACACCCTCCTCCACTACGACCACATTGGCCTGCTGAAACCCCAGTGGGTGGGGGAGAACGGCTACCGGTATTACGCCGCCCAGCAGCTGCGGACCTATGACCTCATCGCGGCCCTCCGCCGCCTGGGCACCCCCCTGGCGGAGATTCGGGACTACCTCACCCGCCGCAGCCCTCAGGCGCTGCTGGCCCTGCTGGAGGAGAAGGAGGCCCAACTGGCCGAAGAGCGGCGGCGGCTGGAGGCGGTGAGCCGCCTGCTCCAAACCGCCATGGACACCACCCGGCTGGCCCAGCAGGTGCAGCCGGGGGAGATCCGCCTGGAGGAGCTTCCCCCGGCCCACTGCGCCGTGGTGGAGGCCCCGGACTTCACCGGCGGGAAGTTTGAGGAGGCCCGGTACCTCCTCCACATCCGCCAGCTGCTGGCCTGGGCCCGGGAGCACGGCACCGTCTCCCTGGCCTCTGGGGACATCATCTGCCGGGAGAGCATGGAGAAGGGGGACTTCATGGAGGACTACTACTTCTGCCTGGTGCCCCCGGGAACCCAGGGGTGGCCCCTCCGGGTGCGGCCGGGGGGAACCTATGCGGTGCTCTACCACCAGGGGTCTTACCAGTCGGAGTATGCCGCCTGCCGCCAGCTGTGGGAGTGGGTCCACGCCCAGGGATACCCAGTGGACGGGGACCTGTATGAGGAGAATTTGGTGGACTACACCACCTCGGAGGACCCCCGGGGATACCTCCTCAAACTCAGCTTGAAGATTCAGCTGCCCTAACTCCCCCTTTACAGGGGCCCCGGCAGCGGGTATCATAGAGAGGAATTTTGCCGGAGAGGAGGGAACCCTGTGGAATACGAAGCCTGGAAAGCCACCTGGAAGGCCCCCCTGAACCCCCAGCAGGAGGCGGCGGTCCAGGCCGCCCAGGGGCCCGTCCTGCTGCTGGCGGTGCCGGGCAGCGGCAAGACCACGGTGCTCATCCACCGGTTGGGGTATCTGATCTTCTGCCTGGGGGTGGCCCCGGAGCAGATCCTTACCGTGACTTACACCGTGGCCGCCACCCGGGATATGGCCGCCCGCTTTGCCCGGACCTTTGGGGAGACGTGGGCCAACCGGCTGGAGTTTCGCACCATCAACGGCCTGTCCGCCCGGATCATCCAGCACTACGAGCGGGTGAAGGGCCGCCAGGCCTTCACACTGGTCACCGAGGAGGGGCGCCTGGCGTCCTTGGTGGGGGAGCTGTACCGGAAGGCCACCGGGGAGTTTGCGACGGAGAGCACGGTGCGCTCCCTCCGCACCGCCATCACGTACTGCAAAAACCGCCAGATGACCCAGGAGGAGATCGAGGCCTACCAGGTGGAGGACATCCCCTTTGCCAAGCTGTACCGGCAGTACCACGCAGAACTCCGCCGGCGGCGGTGGATGGACTATGACGACCAGATGGTCTACGCCGCCCAGATCCTCCGGCAGCACGGGGATATCCTGGCCTATTTTCAGGACAAGTACCGCTACCTCTGCGTGGACGAGGCCCAGGACACCTCCCGCATCCAGCACACCATCCTGAAGCTGCTGGCGGGCCGGCGGCGCAACCTCTTCCTAGTGGGGGACGAGGACCAGAGCATCTACGGCTTCCGGGCGGCGGACCCCGGAGCCTTGCTGCGATTTGAGGAGGAGTACCCCGGGGGCCGGGTCCTCTTTCTGGAGAAGAACTACCGGTCCACCGCCACCATCGTGGCCGCAGCGGACCGGTTCATCCGCCAGAACCAGCACCGGCGGGACAAACACATGGTGGCCGCCCGGGGCCCCGGCCCGGCCATCCAACCCATCTGGGTGGCTGACCGGGTCCAGCAGTATGCCCAACTGGCCCAGTGGGCCCAGGACTGTGACCGGGAGACGGCGGTGCTCTACCGCAACAACGACAGCGCCCTGCCCCTGCTGGATCTGCTGGACCGCCAGGGCACCGGCTGCCGGTGCCGGCAGATGGAGGGGACCTTCTTCACCCACCGGGTGGTGCGGGATGTGACCGATTTCATCGCCTTTGCCGCCCATCCGGCGGATGGGGAGCGGTTTTTCCGGCTGTACTACAAGATGGGGGTGGGCATCCCCAAGGCCGCAGCCCAGTGGGCGGTGCTGCAGAGCCGGGGGGAGGGGAACCTGATGGCGATCCTGTCCCACTGCCCCCAACTGACCCAGCGTAGCCAAGTGCTCTGCCAGGCCCTGGCGGAGCAGTTTGCCCAGCTTCTGGACGACCGGGGGGACGAGGCCATCCACCGTCTCCGCCACCACATGGGGTACGGGGACTTCCTCAGCGCCCGGGGCAGCGACCCGGGGAAGCTGGCCATCCTGGAGGCCCTGGGCCGGTACACCCCCAACCCCTCCGCTCTGGTGACCCGGCTGGGGGAGCTGCGGGAGCGCATCCGGCAAGGGGACAGCGACCCGAACAGCCCCTTCCTCCTGTCCACCATCCATGGCAGCAAGGGGCTGGAGTACCAGCGGGTGATCCTCATGGACGTGGCCGACGGGGTCCTCCCCCTGGCGGACCCGCCGTTGGGGGACCACCCTGACCCAGCGGCGGTGGAGGCCTATGAGGAGGAGCGCCGCCTTTTCTACGTGGCCATGACCCGGGCCAAGGAGGAGCTCTTCCTCTTCCGGTTCCGCCGGTCGGACCTGGGCTCCACCTTTGCCCGGGACCTGTTCCCCGACAAAACCCGCCGTCTGCGCCAGGCGGTGGCGCCCCGCCCCAAGGGGGGTGGGAAACCGGCCCCGCCCCCGCTGCCGGACCTGGCCCTGTTTGATGCCGGGGCCCCGGTGACCCACCGGGCCTTTGGCCGGGGGGAGGTGGTCAGCCGCCAGGGGGACATTGCCACCATCCTCTTCCAGGAGAAGGGGGAGAAGAAGGTGTCCCTCTCCGTGGCCCTCCGCCAGGGCCAGCTGCGGCGCACCCAAGGAACACCATCCCAGTAAAGGAGAATCTGTCATGCACGAGGAATGTCTGATCTGTGGGGCCCCTCTGGTCTACCTCACCCAGGACGAGGAGATGGAGTGCGCCCTCTGCCACCGGCGGGAGCGCAGCAAGACCCGGTGCCAAAAGGGCCACTATGTCTGCAACACCTGCCACACCCGGGGCCTGGACCAGCTGGTGGCCCTGTGCCGGAGGGAGGAGAGCCGAAACCCCTGGACCATCCTGGAGCACCTCATGGCCCAGCCCTTCTGCCACATGCACGGGCCGGAGCACCACACCATGGTGGGGGCGGCCCTGCTCACCGCCTATCGCAACGCCGGGGGCGCCCTGGACCTGGAGCAGGCCCTGCCGGAAATGCTCCGCCGGGGCAGCCAGGTGCCTGGGGGCGCCTGCGGTTTTTGGGGGGCCTGCGGGGCAGGGATCAGCGCGGGGATGTATGTCTCCATCGCCACCGGCGCCACCCCCTTGGCAGGGGAGCCCTGGGGCCTGGCCAACGGGATGACGTCCCAGGCCCTGGCCCGGATTGGAGCGGTGGGAGGGCCCCGCTGCTGCAAGCGCAATGCCCACCTGGCCATCCAGGCGGCGGTGGACTTCACCCGGGCCAACCTGGGGGTGGACCTGGAGGGGGACGCCGCCCCCTGCACCCATTTCCCGGAGAACAACCAGTGCCTCCGAGACCGCTGCCCCTTCTACCCCAAGGCAGGCAGGCGGCCGAAGGTGGCCTTTCTCTGCGTGCACAATGCCTGCCGCAGCCAGATGGCCGAGGCCCTGGGGAGAAAGTATCTGGCCCCCTACTGCGACTGCTACTCCGCCGGGACAGAGGTCAAGGACAGGATCAACCCCGACGCCGTCCGCCTGATGAAGCAGGTCCACGGCATCGACATGGAGAAGGACCAGTATCCCAAGCTCCTCTCGGCCCTTCCTCCGGTGGACCTGGTGATCACCATGGGCTGTGACGTGGCCTGCCCGGCCACCCCCGCCACGGCCCGGCAGGACTGGGGCTTGGAGGACCCCACCGGCCAGGGGGACGAGGTTTTCCTCCAGGTGATGGACCAGATTCAGACCAAAGTTCTGGCGCTGAAGGAGACGGTGCTGGCCCTGGGGACCACTGCGCCGTGAGAGGCGTCCGCCAGGAACCAAAGCAAACGGGTGTGCCCGAAAAGCACACCCGTTTCGTTTGTATGGAGGACCAGCTGTCCTATTCCATCCCGGTGACGCAGTCCACCAGGGGGGCAATGTGCTCCCGGGCGGACAGGTCGTAGGAGGCTGTGATGGCTTCGGCCATGGCCTGCTCGTCCGGGGTTTTGTTCTTCTTGCGCCGGAGCATGGCGGAAAAGGCTTTCATCATCAGCTTGTCCCCCAGGGGCATGGCCTCGTACCGCAGGCCGCCGGGGAAGTAGAAGTGGGGGATGCGGGCGGCCTCCTCTGGGGTGAGGTTGGCGGCCCAGGCTGCGGCAATTTGGTCCTGGGCGGCAGCGGGGGTGGCCCCGGTGGCAAAGACCAGGAACCGGGGCACTTGGCAGGCGGCGGCCAGGGCTTTGGCCTGCTTTAACCCGTCCACGGACCCGGCGTGGAAACGCCCGCCGAAGATCACGGTGCCATAGGCGGCCATGTCGTCTTTGGACAGGTCGGCCAGGGGGCGGCAAGCCCCGCCCAGGGCCTCTGCGATCCACTGGGCATACTGCTGGGTAAAGCCGGTGACGCTGCGATAGGTGACAAGAATGGGCTGCTTCATGGTTGGGTCCCTCCGAGACAGTGGTGCAGGAAGGCCTGGTAGGCCTCCTCTTGCTGCTGGAAAATCTCCTCCTGGGGAATGCCCGGGGAGGTCACGGAAAAAATGGTGCCGATGCCGATGGTGTAGATCAGCAAGTGAAGGTGCAGGGCCTGGGCGGCCTCTGGAGAAATGCCCAGGTCGGCGGCGATCTTGGCGGGGACGGCGGGGTTGGTCTCCCGGGCGTAGAGGTCGGCCAGGGAGGCCACCTGGTCCCGGGGCTGAAAGAGGTAGAGTTGGAAGAGGTGGGGTTCCTCCCTGGCCAGGCGGACGTAGGCCTGGCCGGTGCTGCGGAAGAGGTCCTGGGGATCCACCGCCTGGGCGATGGCCTCCTGCACGAAGGCCCGGGCCTTTTCCGCCACGGCCTTCCGCAGGCCCTCCATACTCTCACAGTAACTGTAGATGGGCTGGACAGAGCAGCCCAGGGACTTGGCCAGGGCCTTGACGGTGACGGCGGCCATTCCCTGGGCCCTGGCCAGGGAGAAGGCGGCGTTCACCACCATCTCCTTCGTGATGCGTTGCTTTGGCATGGGGGATTCCTCTCTGTTATATAACTAAATTATATAACTTAATTATATACGAGAGGAAGCCGTAACGCAAGCCGTTTTTGGAAAGATTTCCAGGAAAAAACCACCCGGGATGTGCTGCTGCAGCACATCCCGGGTGGTCATCAGGAACAGGGCTTACCGAAACTTCCGCCGGAACAGCGAGACCGAGAGAACGTAGGACAAAACGAAGAGAACCGCCACAACGCCGCACCCCAGCCAGGGGAGGAGAGAGGCATGGGCGGCCGCCCAAACCAGCCATCCGTACTCCGTGACCCTGGCCCAGAACCACAGGGCCAGGATAGCCACCAGGAACAGGATCATTACCGCCACCCCGGCGTTCACCCCCAGCCGGTAGTTGGAGGGGAAGAGCACCGCCAGCACCAGCAGGGTCAGGAAGAAGGAGGCCACCGCCACCAGCAGGCAGGTCCCCAAACGCCCGGCACCGAAGGCGGCCTGGGCGATGAGGTTGGCCGCCAGGGCCACCACAAACCCCACCAGGGCCATGAGGAGGGCAAAGGCATACCGGCTCTTGACAATCTCCGCCTGGGAGACGGGGAGGGCCGCGGCATATTTGTCCCACTTCCACGTCTCGTCAAAGCTGGTCAGGGAGATGACCATGGAGGTCACCTCCAAGGGGACCAGCAGGAGGCTTACCACCAGGGCGCCGGTGCCCTCCAGGACCACCAGCAGGGCGGCGAGGATGGCCAAGTCCAGCACCAGCCGGGGCAGGCCGTACTTTTTGCGGATGGTGAGGCAGTCTTTCCAAAGCAGTCCCTTCATGACACTTCCCCCTTTACATAAAACAGCATGGTGTCCTCAATGGCTGCGGGGGAGACCAGAGCCTGGGGATACTTCTTCTCCGCCTGGTAGCGGTCCCGCACCAGCACTTTGTATTGATACGCCTCCCGGCGCCAAGCCAAGATGTCCGCGGGGTCCAGGGTGTCAAACACCGCCGCACCGCAGTGGAGAACCCCGTACTGGTCCACCAACAGATCCTTTTCCAGGGTAAAGACCAGTTTGCCCTGGTGGAGGAAGGTGATGTAGTCGGCCACCTTCTCCAGGTCGCTGGTGATGTGGGAGGAGACCAGCACCCCGTGGCGCTCATCCTGAACAAAATCCAGCAGCAGGTCCAGCACTTCGTCCCGGACGATGGGGTCCAGGCCGCTGGTGGCCTCGTCCAGAATCAGCAGCTCCGCCCCATGGGAGAGGGCCACGGCGAAGGCCAGCTTCACCTTCATCCCCTTGGAGAAATCCTTGATTTTCTGATCCTCCCGCAGGGAGAACCGGGCCAGGAAGGCGTGGTAAGCGGCCCAATCCCAGTGGCTGTACACCCCGGCCATCACCTGGCCCAGCTCTTTGGGGGTGAAGAGGTCGGGAAAGTGGTTTTCGTCAAACACCACCCCGATCCGGTCTTTGTTCTCCTTCTCGCTGGCAGTTTGTGCTTGGCCGAAGAGGGTGATGTCCCCGCCGCTCTTCTGCACCTCCCCCAAGATGCAGTTGATGGTGGTGGATTTCCCGGCGCCATTCTCCCCGATGAGGCCCATGATGACGCCCCGGGGCAGGGAGAAGGAGACGTCCTCCAACCGAAAGGTGCCGTAGTCTTTGGAGAGATGGTGGATTTCCAGAATGTTTTGGTTCATTTACTCGTCCTCCTCGTACATCAGGGACAGTAAGTCCGTGAGTTTTTCCAGGGAGATGCCGCTGGCCCGGGCGATGGTGATGGCCTCGGCAAACTTTTCCTCGATCTTCTTCTGCTGTTCCTCCAGGTAGAAGTCCTGGTTCTGGGGGGCCACATAGCACCCTTTCCCGGCGGTGGTTTCGATGAAGCCCTCTTCCTGGAGGGTGTCGTAGGCCTTCTGCACGGTGAGAATGCTGATGTGCAGGGCCTTGGCCAGGGAACGGATGGAGGGGAGGGGATCGCCGGCCTTGGCCTCCCCCCGGAGGATGGCCCCTTTGATTTGGTCTGCGATCTGCTCGTACAGCGGGCGGCTGCCCTTGTTGCTGACGACGATGTCCAAGGGTAAACACCCCCTTTGCGTCTTTCACTGTATTGTCTGGACAAGTACAGTATAAGACATGCAAGGACGGGTGTCAAGGGGGAAATGAAAAAACGGGACACAAATCGGAGCGATCTGTGTCCCGTAGGGAGAAAGATTAGGGTGCTGGGGGAGGGGGCAGGGCCTCCCAATGGTAAGGCTCCCCCTCCAGGGTGAGCCAGGTGAAGCAGCCGTCCTCGTAGACCAGGCAGCTCTGGGGGGAGCCCCGCCGGGGCAGGGAGACGGAGCCGGGGTTGGCGCAGAAGAGATCCTCCACCCACTGCCAGGCGGGCACATGGGTGTGGCCGGAGAGGAGGACCTGGGCGGTGCCCCGGGGCGGGGGATTGTCGGGGGCGTACCGGTGGCCGTGGGTGAGAAAGACCTGCCGGCCCTCCCAGTCCTGCACGGCGTAGTGGGAGGTCATGGGAAAGGCAGCCCCCAAGGCTTGGACGCCGTAGTCACAGTTGCCCTCCACCCAAAGGATCTCCTGGGCCAGGGGGTTGAGGAGCTGGATGACCCCCTGGGGGTCATAGCCGTAGCGGGGGTCGTAGGAGCCAGAGTAGGCCAGGTCCCCCAAGAGAACCAGTTGTTCCGCGCCCTCCTGGCGGTAGAGGTCCAGCAGCTGCCGGCAGTAGGGAAGGGAGCCGTGGAGGTCGGATGCGATCAATCGTTTCATAGCGGTGTGTCACCTCGCCGGTCCAGTATACTGGATTTTCCGGGAAAGGGCAAGAAAAACCGGGGAAAGCGGGAATTTTCCCTGTTCCCCGGCGGGCAGACGTGGTATAATAAAAGCTCCCTAGAACTCCACGGAGGTGGTTCCCATGATCGAAGATGCCAAGCGCTCCATTGCCTTTCTTTGTCCCGTGTGCCGCAAACCGGTGATTGTAGAACGGACGGTGTTCCAATTGGCCGCTGCCGGCAGCCGGCTGCCCTGTCCCTGTGGCCAGTCTGCCGTGGAAGTGGCCCTGTTGGGGGACCAGGTGCGGCTGACGGTGCCCTGCCTCTTCTGTGAGGAGGAGCATACGGTGACCTGTTCCACCGCCGCCTTCCTTCAGGAGAAGACCTTGGCCTTTTCCTGCGCCCATTCTGGGCTGGACTGCTGCTATGTGGGGGAGCAGGAGGCGGTCTTTGCCGCCATGCGCCGGCTGGAAGAGACGGTGGATGTGCTGGAGTCCGAGGCAGGCGCCCAAGGGATGTTCCTCAACGACCTGGTCATGGAGGAGATCCTGGAGGAGCTCCGGGACATCGGCCGGCGGGACGGTATCTCCTGCACCTGCGGCAGCCGGGCCTGGAACCTGAAAATCAATTACAGTTCGGTGGAACTCACCTGCGCCCGCTGCGGGGCCGGGTTGAAGATTCCCGCTGCCACCATGTCAGACATTGAGGACCTGTGCTGCAAGCCCACCCTCACCATCCGGGGGAAGGAACCACCGGCGGAGTGATCCCCGGAAAATTTTCCCCTAGGCGCACATTCCCCCTCCTGGGGCATAAGATGGACTGAGATCGCCAGACGGTCTCCATCTCTCACAGGAGGTAAGTGTCTATGTGTTGTAACAATGGTTGGGGTGGCAACAACTGCCTGTGGATCATCCTGATTCTGATCCTGATCTTCTGCTGCGGCTGCGGCAATAACGGCGGCAACAGCTGTGGCTGTAACAACAACTGCGGCAACAACTGCGACTGCGGTTGCGGCTGCTGAAGCCCCGTACCATAGCAGAACCCGCGGAAACAGTGTCCCTGTTTTTTCTTCTATTTTTCATACAGATTCCTCATTTGATGAAAGGTGTGCCCTGCCACTGTTTCCGCCAATGGGCGGCCAGCGCCCGAGCGCAAAAAAAGAAAGACGTCTGCTTTGCAGACGTCTTTCTTTTTGGCACGGCAGGAGGGACTCGAACCCCCGACCTACTGGTTCGTAGCCAGTCACTCTATCCAGCTGAGCTACTGCCGCCTGTCGACTGACAGCTTAATTATACTATCACACGCTGAGGGAAAATGCAAGCCCTAATTTTACTTTTTTTCAATTTTTTCCGCCCCCTTCCGGGAAGGCGGGGAAATCACTTCACCGCAGCGGTGTTTGGGCGCTCCGATGGGGGCTGGCGGAGGGCACCCTGGAGCAGGTGGAGGAACTCCCGCTCGGAGAGCAGACGGAGGCGGCTTTTCCCCTCGGCCAGGATGGCCCGGGCCTTTTCCTCCTTGTTGCTGACGGTGGCGGTGCCGCCGGGGCCGTTGTACTGCCGGCCCACCACCAGGAAGTCGGTCTTCCGGGAGACGGCGGTTTTGATGATGGCCCCCACATTGACCGCCCGCTGCATGGCCTCCCGCCGGTCTATGGACAGTTCCCCGGTAAAGACCAAAGACTTTTGGTAGAAGGGGTGGTTGGGGTCAAAGAAGGTCACCTGGGGACGGATCTCCTTGGGGTGGACGTTGGGGTGGTACTTGGGGCCCGACCGGGGGTTCCGTCCCCGGGGTACCGGCGTGGGGGTGCGGACGGGGAGGACCAGATCCGACAGCTCCTGGATGCGGATGTGGGGCTGGGAGAAGCAGAACTCCCCCAGATTCAAGCAGTGGTTGGCCTTGATGCAGGTGATGGCAATTTGAGCACAGGCCACAGCGTCACACTCGGCGTTGTGGTGGTGGGAGAGTTCCACCCCCAGACACTGGGCGCAGGCGGCCAAATTTTTCCGGCCGGGGACCAGGTCCCGGGCCATGGCAATGCTGTCGATGTATTTGAAGTCGGCGTACTGCTGCACGTAGGGGTCGCCGTAGGCGGCCAGGGAAGCTTTGATCACCGACATGTCAAACCGGGCGTTGTGGGCGATGAGGGCCTTGCCTGCCAGCATGGGGTGGAGTTCCTGCCAGACGGTGAGAAAGTCCGGGGCGTGCTCCGTGTCCTCGGGGTAAATGCCGTGGACGTGGATGTTCCCCTGGGCGTACTGGTTACCAGGGGGCTGGATGAGGCGATGGGTTGTGGCCACCACTTCCAGGCCCACCACGAAAGCCAGACCCACGGCGCAGGCGCTGTTAGGGTCGCTGGTGGCGGTTTCAAAGTCGATGGCCACGAAATCAACATGTTGGTTGGCGGGGAGAGGAAGCGACGGTTGGCCGCAAATCTCCATGGGAATCACTCCGATCGGTGGCAGGTTGCAAAACAGAAAAGGGTCCCAAAGATCCTTCCCTATTATAGTATCTTGCGGGCAGATGTCAAGGTGAGCACGGGTGATTTTCCCTGTGGGGTGGACAGGACAGAAAAAGAAATTGTGGAAATTTCCGAAAAAATGTAGACATATTTTAGAATGATTGGTATACTGAACGAAACAGTCGATCCTCGACAGGATACGACAAAAACAGAATAGGAGGACAGGGCGATGAAACCAAAACTGCGACGAATGGCCAGCTTTTGCATGACGGTGGTATTGCTTCTGTCCTCCGTTGTGTGGGCCCCTGCCGCCGGCGCGGAAGGGGAGAATGTGTCGTTGGAGAGAGCGGAGATTGAAGTTTTAGAAGTTTGTCGGTATGATGGAAGAGAGTGGCAACCAAAGATTAGAGTATCTTTAGACGAGAAAACCCTCATTGAGGGCGTTGATTACACAGTTAACTATAGGAATAACGTAAAAGCAGGAAATGGTGTAGTAACTGTGGTAGGAATAGGTATTTATTACGGAAGTCAAAAAGAAGAGTTCTTTCCAATTGAGCCTAGGCGCGTTAAGGAAAGCAAATTACATTTAGAAAACGTAATACAGAAGGCGTATGATGGAAAGACAACAGCTACACCTGAAATTGAACTCGAGGCATTGCTTGGTGATGTGGTTGAAGTGACCTATGAGAAAGCAGAATATGATACCCCTTATGTTGGAGCTAACAAAGTAGTTACAGTGTCAGGTATCAGCTTTGCTGGCCCGGACGGAGATAAATATATTCTAGAGAACCCAGCTTTGACACTAAAGGCCGATATAGGCCAAATTACTGCGGTATCCCCTAAATTAGAAAAATCAGCAAGTTTGGCAAAAGGGCAAAGCCTAGATCTCAAACAACTGATCTCCAACACCTGGAAAGGAGAAGTCTCCTTTTCATTTGACATAGGAGAAGATAGCCTAAACTGTTCCCTGACAGAGAATGGGATCCTGACGGCTGGACAGAAAACGGGGACAGTGCGTATTCTGGCGAACATGCAGCCGCTGGACGTAAACGGTGACGATGTGCCAGAATACACGAGTGGGATAGGGTATCTGAATCTCAAGATTGTAGAAAAGGAAACGCAAGGTGCATTCGAGGTCATTGGACCAGAGCGTGTAACCTACGGAACGTCGAATTCCTTCTATACCGTTGGTGGTTCTGGGAGCGGAGGGGTTACCTTCTCCATCCAAGAAGAAATTGGAACAGGGGAAGCTGACATTGATCCCAAAACGGGAAAACTCACCCCGGAAAAAGTGGGTACGGTATATGTGAGGGCAACAAAAGAGGGGGACGAGCGGTACCAGACGGTGGAGTCTGATCCTGTTCCCGTCACCATCCTCCCCGCCCCCCTCACCATCCAAGTCAAAGACAAAACCGCCCGCATTGGCGATGCCATCCCCACCCTCACGGCGGCGGACTACACCGTCACCGGCCTGGTGGGGGCGGATACCCTGGCTCAGGCCCCCAGTCTCACCTATGTGTCCACCCCGGACATGAGCAAAACCGGAGCGGTGGCCATCCAGGCCTCCGGGGCGGCCATCCCCAATGGGAACTACGATCCCAACATCACGTACCTCCCAGGGGTGCTCACCATCCAGGAGATCCCCACCTATACTGTCACAGTGCCAACGGCGGAGAACGGGACGATCACCGCCGACAAGGCCACCGCCCAGGAGGGGGACACCGTCACCCTCACCGTCCGCCCGGCAGAGGGATATGTATTGCAGTCACTCACCGCGACCTGCGCTGCTGCGGCGCCAGGCACAGTGCCGCTCCAGGAGAAGGGGGAGGGGATTTACACCTTTGCCATGCCCGCCGGGGACGTCACCGTCACCGGAACCTTCGCCCTGGAAGAGGAGGAAGAGGAACCCTGGCCGCCCTTCCCCTTTACCGATGTGCCGGAGACCATGTGGTACTATGACAGCGTGTACTACGTCTACGCCCATGGCCTGATGAACGGCACCGCCGCCACCCTGTTTAGCCCCGGCAACCCCACCACCCGGGGGATGCTGGTGACCATTCTGTACCGGATGGAGGGCAGCCCCCAAGGGGCGGGGTGGGGCCCCTTCACCGACGTGACCCCAGGGGCCTACTACGCCCAGCCCATCGCCTGGGCGGCCTGGAACGGCATTGTCAACGGCATCACATCGACCACCTTCGCCCCGGATCGGAACGTCACCCGGGAGCAGATGGCCGCCATCCTCTACCGCTACACCGCCTGGAAGGGATGGGACGTGTCCCAGCAGGGGAACCTCTTCCAGTTTACGGACTGGCAGAAGGTGCAGACCTATGCCCGCACCCCCTTGGCCTGGGCGGTGGCATCCGGCCTCATCCAGGGGAAGGAGAACCAGCGGTTGGACCCCGGCGGCCCAGCCACCCGGGCCGAAGTGGCCACCATCCTCCAGCGGTTCCACAGCACCTATGTGGCCCCGCCGGCAGAGGAGGAGACCGCGTAACGCACCACAGTATCTTAGCCCCCGCGCCCCAAAACCAAGGGGCGCGGGGGCTGCCGTTTGAAATTGCAATTGCCGCGGGGGGATGCTATAATAGGAAAACCACCCATGGGCAGCGGCGGACCGTCAAGATTTCCCTGGAATAAAAGTCCCGCCCGCCTGTCAGGCTAACCAGAGAAGCCCAAGACAGGAGGCCATGCCCATGACATCAAAACAACTGTGGAAACTGTTCCTGGAAACCGGCCGGCCGGAACTCTACTGCCTGGCCCAGCGCCGGGCCCGCCAAGAGCAGCGCCAGACCCGGGAGAGAGGGGGAGACCATGCGCCTAACCACCCAGGGAATCGTCCTGCGGGAGACCAACTATAAGGAAGCGGATAAGATCCTCACCGTCCTCACCCGGGACCTGGGCAAGCGCACCGTGAAGGCCCGGGGCTGCCGGAGAAAGAACAGCAAACTCACCGCCGCCAGCCAGCTGCTGGTCTATTCCGAGATGACCCTCTCGGAGCGGGGGGAGTTCACCACCCTCACCGAGGCAGACCCTCTGGAGCAGTTCTGGTCGGTGCGCCAGGATCTGGAGGACCTGGCCCTGGCCTCCTACTTTGCCGAGGTCACCGAGGCCACCGCCCAGGAGGGGGAGGCTGCGCCGGAGCTGCTCTCCCTCCTCCTCAACTCCCTCTACGCCCTGGACACCTTGAAGAAACCCAGGGCCCTGGTGAAGGCGGCCTTTGAGCTGAAACTCCTCTGCCTCACCGGCTATGCCCCCATGCTGGAGGGCTGCGCCGTCTGCGGCGCCCAGGAGCCGGCGGGGGCCCGGCTCCACCTCTCCCAGGGGGTTCTCCACTGCGCCCGGTGCCGGGGGCAGGTGGGGGGCGGGGTGTCCATGCCCCTGTCCCCAGGGGCCCTGGCCGGGGCCCGGTACATCGTGGGGTGCTCCCCCAAGCGCCTCTTCTCCTTCGCCCTGCCGGAGGAGGACCTCCGTCAGCTGGGCCAGGCCACGGAGGCCTTCCTTATGACCCAGCAGGAGCGGGGGTTTCGGACATTGGACTACTACAAACGCCTGCCTAGATAGAACGTTGAAAAAGCCCGCCCTGTGCAGACGGGCTGGGCAGGCGGTGTTTCCCATCCCCCTCCCCGGAGGGGGAAACGACTAGTTAGGAGGGATCCCATGACGGATCTGTTTGAGAAATCGATAGAAACCTTAGAACTTCCCCGGGTCCTGGACCTGCTGGCCGACCAGGCGGTGACCCAGGAGGGGAAAGAGCGGGCCCGCCGCCTGCGGCCGGAGACCGACCTGGAGGAGGTGGCCCAGCGGCTGAAGGAGACCACCGCCGCCGTGGACCGGATGGTCCTCCGGGGCAGCCCCTCCTTTTCTGGGGTGAAGCCGGTGGCCGGCTCCCTCCAGCGGGCGGACATGGGGGGCAGCCTCAACACCCGGGAGCTGCTGGACATCGCCGCCGTCCTGGCCGCCGCCCGGTCTGCCAAGGACTACGGGGAGAGTGAGGAGGAGAAGAAGACCCCCATCGACGTCCTCTTCCGGGCCCTGAAACCCAACCGCTTCCTGGAGGATAAGATCACCGGCTCCATTGTGGGGGACGGGGAGCTGGCCGACTCCGCCAGCCCGGAACTGGCCTCCATCCGCCGGCACATGCGGGCCACAGAGAGCAAGGTGCGGGACATTTTGCAGCGCATCCTCTCCTCCTCCCAGTCCAAGTACCTCCAGGAGAACATCATCACCCAGCGCTCCGGCCGGTACGTGGTGCCGGTGAAGTCGGAGTTTAAAAACGAGATCCCCGGCCTGGTCCACGACCTGTCCGGCTCCGGTTCCACCTTCTTCATTGAGCCCATGGGGGTGGTGAAGGCCAACAACGAGCTCCGGGAACTCCAGGCCAAGGAGGAGAAGGAGATCGACCGCATCCTGGCCGAGCTCTCCGCCGAAGCGGCCTCCTTCCGGGAGGATATCTCCCTGGACTACGACCTGCTCATCCGGCTGGACACCATCTTTGCCCGGGGGAAGCTGTCTGTGCGCATGGGCGCCATGGAGCCTGCCCTGTCCCGGAAACACCTCTTCTTCCGCCGGGCCCGCCACCCCTTGCTGGACCCCAAGACCGCCGTGGCCAACGACCTGGGCCTGGGGGAGACCTACGACACCCTGGTGATCACCGGGCCCAACACCGGCGGCAAGACGGTGACCTTAAAGACCATCGGCCTGCTCACCCTCATGGCCCAGTGCGGGCTACATATCCCAGTGGGGGATGGGAGCACCGTCCGGGTCTGCCAGCGGGTCCTGGCAGACATCGGGGACGAGCAGTCCATCGCCCAGTCCCTGTCCACCTTCTCCTCCCACATGAGCAACATCGTGGGCATGCTCCAGGAGACCGACGGGGACACCCTCATCCTCTTTGACGAGCTGGGGGGCGGCACGGATCCTGTGGAGGGGGCAGCCCTGGCTGCCGCCATCATTGAGCACGCCCGGAGCCTGGGGGCCCTGGTGGCCGCCACCACCCACTACGCTGAACTGAAGGTCTACGCCATGACCACCCCGGGGGTGGAGAATGCCTCCTGTGAGTTTGACGTGGAGACCCTGGCTCCCACCTATCGTTTGCTGGTGGGCATCCCCGGCAAGTCCAATGCCTTCGCCATCTCCCAGCGGCTGGGCCTGCCGGAGGAGATCATCCAGGCCGCTGCCGCCCGGGTGAGCGCGGAGAACGTCCGCTTCGAGGATGTGCTCACCAAGCTGGACCAGCAGCGCCAGGAGATGGAGAAGGAGCAGCGCCAGGCCGCCCAGCTCCGCCAGGAGATGGAGCAGGCCGCCGCCAAAGCCCAGGAGTACCGGGACGCCCTGGCCAAGGAGAAGGAGAAGGCCGAGGCCCAGGCCAAAGCCGAGGCCCGGTCCATCCTAGAGGAGGCCCGCCGCACCGCCGACGAGGTCTTTCACGAACTTAGCGACATGCGGAAAAAGGCCAAGAAGGAGCAGGACTGGCAGGCGGTCAACGACCAGCGGGCCGGCCTGCGCCACCGTCTCAACGCCGCCGAGGATAAACTGGGGGCCCGCCCCCAGGTGGAGCAGCCCCCCCTTCTCCGTCCGGCCAAGAAGGGGGATACGGTGACCATCCTGAAAACCGGCACCCAGGCCACCGTCCTGTCGGTGAACAAGGAGGGGGTCCTCCAGCTTCAGGCGGGCATCCTCCGGATCACCGCCAAGCAGGAGGAGGTCCGAGTGGTGGAAGGGGAGACCCAGACCCAAAAGCAGGCCCGGCAGTACATCCAGCGCACCGAGCACAAGCTCCGTTCCCTGGGGGCCAAGGCCGAGGTGGACCTGCGGGGTATGACCACCGACGAGGCCGAGCTCACCCTGGCCCAGTTCATTGACCGGGCCATCGTCAGCAACCTCACCCAGGTCACGGTGATCCACGGCAAGGGCACCGGCGCGGTGCGCAAAGCCGTTCACACCTATCTGAAACGGTGCAAAGGGGTGGCCTCCTTCCGCCTGGGCCGGTTCGGCGAGGGGGAGGATGGGGTCACCATCGTGGACCTGAAATGAGTTCCCAGGCGTAAGAGAACCCCAAGGACCCGCTGCGGAGCGGCCTGCGCCCGCAGCGGGTCCTCGGTCTGTCAGGGGAAGCCTTTGACCGGATCTTTACCAATCCCAGGTTCCAAATTTTACATGCCACTGCTATCCTTAAAAAGAAACGTTTGCGCGAGAAAAGAGGAGGAAACCCATGCCATCGACCTATGCACACTACCGTCTGGGTCAGCAGGTCCGGCAGGCCCTAAGCGGCCCGCAGCGGGAAGCTGTGGAAGCCTGGCCGGCACTCTACCTGATCGGCCTGCACGGGCCGGACATTCTGTTTTACTACCACCCCCTGTCCTCCCACCCGGTGAAGGCGGTGGGGCACCTCTTACATGGCCGGCCAGGGCGGGGGTTCTTCCGCCATGCCTGCCAGGTGATCCGGGAGAGCCAGCGCCCGGAAGCGGCCCTGGCCTATGCCTATGGGGTGCTCAACCACTTTGCCCTGGACATGACCTGCCACCCCTATGTCAACGGGACAGCGGCGGCTGGCGACCTGACCCACACGAAGATCGAGGTGGAGTTTGACCGGAGCCTGATGGTGGCCGACGGGCTGGACCCGGTGACCTATGACCAAACCGGCCACATCCAGGCCACCCTCGAGAACGCCGAAGTCATTGCCCCTTTCTACCCCGTGGTGACGGACCGGCAGGTGAGGAAGGCTCTGGACAGCATGGTCTTCTACCACCACCTGCTGATGGCCCGGACGGCGGGGAAGCGGCGCCTGCTCACCGCCGCCCTGCGGGCAGCCGGGCCCGGGCAGGGGCTGGAGGACCTGGTGATCTGCCCGGACGGCGATCCTCGCTGTGTGGAAAGCGATACCAGGCTCCGGTCCCTCTACGACCTGGCCCGGGAACGGGCCCTCCAGTTCCTCCAGGACTTTGACGCCTACCGGGCGGGGAAAGCCCCTCTGCCGGAACCCTTCCAGTACAACTTTGAAGGGGTGAAGGGAGGCGGCGCGTGAGGGGCCTGTTCCTGGCCCTGAAGGGGCGAGGGCCCTTCCGAGGCCTCACGGAGCGGGAATTTGCCTGGGTCCTCTATGACGTGGGCAATTCCGCCTTCACCATGCTCTCCTGCTCCCTGGTCCCCATCTGGTTCAAAACGTTGGCCGTGGGGGAGGGGCCGGGGCAGCTGAGCGCTGGAGATGCTACCGGGGTGTGGGCCCTGGGGGTGGCCCTGGTGACGGTGGTGGTGGCCCTGCTGGGGCCGGTGTGCGGTGCCCTGTCCGACCGCCGGGGCAGTAAGGCCATCTTCTTCCGCACCAGCGTGTTTCTGGGGGTGGGGGGATGCATTCTGAACGGGTTTGCCCCGGGGTGGCTGCTGTTTTTGGCCCTTTTCCTCCTGGTGAAGGTGTCCTACTCCTGCTCCCTCACCTTTTACGACTCCATGCTCCACGACATCACCACCCCGGCCCGCATGGACGCCGTCTCCGCCTACGGCTATGCCTGGGGGTATCTGGGTTCCTGCCTGCCCTTTGTGGTTGCCCTGGTGTTCTATGCCCTGGGGCCGGACATGGTGGGGGTGCTGTCGGGGCCGGTCTCCCGGGGAGGGGGGTTCGCCGTGACGGCGCTGTGGTGGCTGCTGGTCACCCTGCCCCTCCTCCGGCACTACCGGCAGGTCCATTACATCCAGCCCCAGCCCCATCCTGTGGCCACGGCCTTCCGTCAGATCGGCGGAACCCTGAAACGGATCGTCCAGGTGGACCGGAAGGTGTTCTTCTTCCTCCTGGCCTTCTTCCTGTACATCGACGGGGTAGGTACCATCATCGACAACTGCATCAACATCGGCACCGACCTGGGGCTGAACACGGTGGGGCAGGTGCTGGTCCTCCTGGCGACCCAGGTGGTGGCGTGGGTGTTCTCCCTGGTGTTTGCCCGGCTGTCCCAGCGCCACAGCACGGTGAGACTGTTGACGGTGTGCATCGTGGGCTACCTCTGCGTCTGCCTCTATGCCTTGACCTTGCAGAATCTGGTCCAGTTTGGCCTTATGGCCTTTGGTGTGGGGATGTTTCAGGGGTCCATCCAGTCCCTGTCCCGGAGTTATTTCTCCAAAATCATCCCGCCGGAGCACGCCGGGGAATATTTTGGGCTGTACGACATCTTCTGTAAAGGGGCCTCCTTCCTGGGGTCTGGGGTGATTGCGGCGGTCAAATTTGCCGGGGGAACCATCAACATTGCCATTGGCCTTCTGGCCCTGTTTTTCCTGGCGGGGCTCATTTTGCTCCGGGTGGCGGACCGGATCGACCAGCCTGCTTGGCAGCTGGAAGAGCTGTGACGGCCCCGGCCCGGGGACGGGCTTTGTGTTGACACTGGCCGGCAGGTTTAGTATAATATTCTTACACCCCCGAGGCTTCCGGGAGAGCGGCACAGGGAGATTTGGCCATACTCGGCCATGGCACCTTCCGGGAAAAGATAGGCCCGGAAAGGGCGGTGCCAAAGGGGCCGAAGGCCCCTCTCGTTCTCCACAGTGCACGGATCCTCTGGCACAGGACAGCGCAAATAGACCCTAGAGGGACTCTTTTTGAGGCTGTACAAACCACAATGCAAAAAACCCCTTAATTTCTGTGGAATGACGTGAAAATTAGCATTGACGGAACGGGGGAAATTTGCTATCCTTTAAGTAGCAATAGGGAAAGAAACTGGGAGGGACTACTTATGTATATTAAGCAGGCAACGGTTAACAACCAGGTTGGCCTCCACGCCAGACCTGCCACCTTTTTTATTCAGAAGGCAAACGAGTTTAAGAGCACCATTTGGGTGGAGAAGGACGACCAGAGAGTCAATGCCAAGAGCCTGCTCGGGGTCCTCTCTTTGGGGATCATTAAGGGCAGCACCATCGATCTGATCGCCGACGGCACCGACGAAAAGGAAGCCGTGGATGCCCTGGTTGAGCTCATCAGCTCTGACTTCGCCGACTGATTCTGGCAGGAAACCGGTTTGCTCCACTTCCCGGGCAAACACCACCGCAGGAGAAGGATGGATTTCTCCGTGGGAAACCAGCAGGAAAAGCGCCGCAGATGCGGCGCTTTTTGCACTCTTTGGGAAAGGGGATGGGGGAGACGACCTTTGAAGCATTGAAAGAGAAGGCCCTAAGCCTTCCCCTGAAACCAGGGGTTTACCTGATGATGGACCGGGAGGGGACCGTCATCTACGTAGGCAAGGCCAAGGCTTTGAAAAACCGGGTCAGCCAGTACTTCCACGACCAGGCCGGCCACACGGAAAAGACCCGGGCCATGGTGGCGCAGATTGACCACTTTGACACCATTGTAGCCGGCTCAGAGTTTGAGGCCCTGGTGTTGGAGAACTCCCTCATCAAGCGGCACAAGCCCCGGTACAACATTCTGTTGAAGGATGACAAGGGGTATCCCTACATTCGCCTGTCGGTGCGGGCCCCCTATCCCAAGTTTTCCATCCAAGGGCGGATGGCGGACGACGGGGCCCGGTACTTCGGCCCCTTTGGCGGCCGGCATGATACCCAGGCCATCCTGGACGCTCTCCGGGCAGCCCTGAAACTGCCCAGCTGCGGCAAGACCTTCCCCAGGGACCAGGGGAAGGAGCGGCCTTGCCTGAACTTCCACATGGGCCAGTGCGACGGCTACTGCCGCAAAGAGGTCCCCCGCAGCCAGCACGACCAGGCCATCGACCAGGCCATCCACCTGCTGGAGGGGAAGTTCAGCGAGGTGGAGAAGGACCTGCGCACCCAGATGGAGGCCGCCGCAGAGAACCTGGAGTTTGAAAAGGCCGCCGCCCTGCGGGACCGGCTGCGGGCCATTACCCTCCTGGGAAAGCGGCAGAAGGTGGTGGCTGGATTTTTGGCGGACACCGACGTGCTGGGCCTGTATGTCGGCACGGTGCGTTCTGTGGTGGCGGTGCTCCACTTCCAAGGCGGGGAACTGGCCGGGCGGGACCTGGAGGTCTTCCCCACCGCGGGGGAGCCGGTGGAGGAGATTCTCTCGGCGTTCCTGGTCCAGTATTACAGCCCTCGGGGGATCCTGCCCCGGCAGATTCTTCTGCCGGAAAACTTGGAGGGGGCGGCGGATCTGTCCCGCCTGCTCTCCCACCAAGCGGGGCGGAAGGTGGACCTGGTGACCCCCCAACGGGGGGCCAAGGCAGACCTCATCCGCATGGCCCAGGAGAATGCCAAGACCGAGTGTGAGCGCCTGACCACCCGGGCCGAACGCACCGCCAAGGTCCTCACCTTGCTGGCGGAGCTGCTGGGCCTGCCCGAGCCGCCGGGGCGGATTGAGGCCTATGACATCTCCAACACCGGGGCCTCGGATATCGTGGCAGCCATGACGGTGTTTGAGGAGGGAAAGCCCAAGAAAGGGGCGTACCGCTACTTCAAGCTCCGGGACCTCACCGGCCCGGATGATTATGCCTCCATGGAGCAGGTGATCACCCGCCGCTTTCGCCATGAGATCGAGGGGGACGGGGACTTTGCCCACCGACCGGACCTGCTGCTCATCGACGGCGGGGCCACCCACGCCGCGGTGGCCAGCCGGGTGCTGGCCCAGTACGGCCTGTCCATTCCTGTCTTTGGCATGGTGAAGGATGACCGCCACCGCACCCGGGCCCTGGTCACCCCAGAGGGGGAGGAGATCGGCATCCAAGGGGCCCCCGCCCTCTTCGCCTTCATCGGGCAGATCCAGGAGGAGACCCACCGCTCCGCCGTGGGCTTCCACCACAAGCGGCACACCAAGAGCGGCTTGGGTTCCACCCTGGAGAAGATCCCCGGCATCGGGGAGACCCGGCGGAAAAAACTGCTGAAAGCCTTCGGCAGCGTCAAAGCCATCCGGCAGGCAGACCTATCTGCCTTGGAAGAGGTGCTGCCCCGGCAGGCGGCGCTGTCGGTCTATCAATACTTTCGAACCAACGAGGAGGAAGGCACATGCGCGTCATCACAGGGATCGCCCGGGGCCGGCGGTTAAAGGAGCCCCAGGGACTGGAAACCCGCCCCACCACCGACCGGGTGAAGGAGGGGATTTTTTCCAGCATTCAGTTTGAGATTGAGGGGAGACGGGTGCTGGACCTCTTCGGCGGCACCGGGCAGATGGGGATTGAGGCCCTGTCCCGGGGGGCGGCCCACTGCACCTTTGTGGATCTGCGGAAAGAGGCGGTGGGCATCATCCGGGAAAACCTGAAACTCACCGGCCTGGAGGGGCAGGCCACCGTGGTGCAGGGGGACGCATTGGCCTTCCTCACCCGGTGCCGGGAGAAGTACGACGTGATCTTTCTGGACCCGCCCTATGCCAGTGACCTGCTGAAAAAGGCCATGGAGACCATTCCGGCAATTGACATCGTGACCGAAAATGGTATAATAGTTTGCGAAAATGGGTCGACTACGGGCTGGCCAGAGGTGGAACCGCCCTATCGGCTCCAAAAAGAGTACCGGTATGGAAAGGTCCGCACCGCTCTGTACCGGCGCCTGGCCGGGCCACCCCAGCCCTGAAAGGCGAAGAAGGAAAGGACATCACTGTTATGAAGACCGCAATCTACCCTGGAAGCTTTGACCCGGTGACCTTGGGTCACATCAACATTATCAAGCGGGCGGCCCTGGCCTTTGACAAGGTTATTGTCTGCGTGATGGTAAACTCCGAAAAACACGGGGGCCTGTTTACCCCGGAGGAGCGGATCGACCTTATGCGCAGGAGCATTCAGGTGGACAACGTGGAATTCGATGTCAACTACGGCCTGGTAGCAGAATACGCGAAGGAGAAAGGAGCCCAGGTCCTGGTCAAGGGCCTGCGGGCGGTGTCTGACTTTGAACAAGAAGTCCAGATGGCCATGATCAATGGAAAGATCAACCCCGATCTGGATACGGTGTTCTTCCCCTCCAGCGAAAAGTACACCTACCTTAGCTCCTCGGTGGTGAAAGAGTTGGCCCGCTACGGCGCGGACCTGGACGAATTTCTGCCCCGGGAAATCATTGACGATGTGAAAAAGAAACTGGAAAATCATTAAGGAGCGATGAACGCAATGGCAGGCAGCATTGAAGAATTACTGGACCTCTTATATACGGAGATTGAGGAGGCAAAGAACGCCCCTCTCAGCAACGACCGATGTGTCATCGAGCGGGACCGGGTTCTGGACATGATCGACGATGTGAAGGCGGAACTGCCTGTGGAGATCAAGCGGGCCAAAGACCTGGTGGCCAACAAGAACGACTATGTGGCCTCCGCCAAGCGGGAGGCAGACGACCTCCGCCACCAGGCGGAGGACTATGCCAAGCGCCTGGTGAACGAGGACGCCATCGTCCGGGAGGCCGAGAAGCAGGCCGACGAAATCCTTGCCGAGGCGGAGGAGCAGTGCCGCATGCTGCGGGCTGCCGCCAGCGAGTACTGCGAGGACACCCTCCGCCGCATGGAGGAGGCTGTGGCCGACGCCTATGACGAGGTCAAGCGCTCTCGGGCAAAGTTCCGCTCTGCCCTGGGGGCAGACCACGGCGGCCCCGCCCCTCGGAGCCAGTCCGCCCCCCGTCGGGCCATGTACGACGCAGAGGCCGACGAGGACGAAGACGAATAAGCAGCAGGGAGTTTCTCCCTGACACAAAACCCATCGGACACACGCAGCCGTCCAGGCACCTGCCTGGGCGGCTGTTTTTCTGTATGGACGAGGGAGATGTCCGAGGAAACGAAAAAGAAGAGGGGGCCTCCCAAAGCCCCTGTCAAAAGGGAGAAAAACCAGCCCATCCCAAAAAACAGTTGCTTTTTACAGGGAAGGAATCTATAATGAAAGTCAAGTTGCAGCCGTCTGTGGCGCAGCGATTTTTGTTCCAGGCCGCCTGAGAAATGGGCCGGCCCTGGAGAGAACCATCGGATTCTTGTTCTGATTTGATCTGTTTGCGGAGGGCGAAAGGCCCTCTGAGGAGTGTTAACACCAATGTGTGGAGGATATACCCACCGTCCTGTCCTTCTGGAGGAATGTATCCAGGGGTTGGCCATTCGGCCGGACGGGATTTATGTGGACGGGACCCTGGGCCGGGGCGGCCACTCGGAAGAGATTGCCAAACGGCTCACCGCCGGCGGCCGGCTGCTGTGCATCGACCGGGACCGTCAGGCCCTGGAGGAGGGGGCGGCCCGTCTGGCCCCTTGGGCTGGACAGATCACCTTCCTCCATGGGAACTTCGGGGACTTGGACGCCCTGCTGGACCAGGCAGGGGTGGGTCAAGTGGACGGCATGCTCTTCGATCTGGGGGTTTCCTCCCCCCAGTTGGATGACCCGGAGCGCGGGTTTTCCTACCAGACCGATGCCCCCTTGGACATGCGGATGGACCGGGAGGATGCCTTGACCGCCTGGACGGTGGTGAACCAGTGGCCCCAGGGCGAACTGCGGCGCATCCTCACCCAGTATGGGGAGGAACGCCACGCCGGCGCCATTGCCAGTGCCATCGTCCGAGCCCGGGAACAGGCCCCCATCGCCACCACCGGTCAACTGGTGGAGGTCATCCGGCGGGCCATGCCCGCCGCCGCCCTGCGGGAAAAGCAGCATCCGGCCAAGCGAAGCTTCCAGGCCATCCGCATCGCGGTCAACGATGAGTTGGGTTCGGTCTCCCGGATGCTCCAGCAGGCCATCCCGCGGCTGCGCCCAGGTGGGCGGCTGGCGGTGATCTCCTTCCACTCCTTGGAGGACCGGATCGTCAAAAGTGAACTGGCCGCTGCGGCCAAGGGCTGTGTCTGCCCCCCCTCATTCCCAGTGTGCGTGTGCGGCAGGCAACCCCAGGTGCGTCTGGTCAGCCGGAAGCCCATTCTCCCCAGTCAGAGGGAAATCGACGAGAATCCCCGGGCCAGAAGCGCGAAACTGCGCCTGGCAGAGAAACTGGACCAACCCCAAGGAAACCAACCAGACGAGGTGGAGTAAACCGTGACAGCCAAAGATGCCCGGGGCGCTGTGGCCTATGACGGCACCGCAGCCCTAAAAATGACAGCCCCGGAGGCGCCAACGAAAAAACATCGCTTTCTTCGGCGGAAACCCGCAGGAAAAGTGAAAAAAACAGAGAAAATAGAGAAAACCGAGACCGCGGAGCGTTCCGGACTCAGCTGGTTGGCGAAGAGCGGTCAGTGGACGGTACCAGGTGCCATTCTGGCCATCGCTGCGGTGGCCATCGTACTGATCCTCACCCTGGCCAGTTATGCCCAACTGGTGGTGGTCAACGACCAGGTGGTGGAACTGCGGGACAGCCTCAGCCAGCTCCAGAGTGAGCAGACCCAGCTGGCAGCCCAGTACGAACTGGCCTACGACTTGCAGGCCATCGAACAGCAGATGCTGGCCAGCGGCGAGATGATCCAAGTGCAGGATTGGCAGACTTACACCCTGGAACTGGCGGAGCCTGACACGGTGGAGTACTACCAGGGCTCGGACGTGTTCCAGCAGATCGCGTCTTTCTTTCAGAACCTGGTAGCCGCGGTGCAGGAATATTTCTGAACGTGGAATCCATAAGATAGGAAGAAAACGGGAGGGCGTGAGAGAGAACTTCTTACGCCCTCCTCTTGCCATTGACAACGACAGAAAGCAGGTGGAAGCATACAATGGCTATGAAACAAAACCCGGGGCGCCGGGGCGGCTTCTTCTCCAACCGCAACTTGGACAGCGGAAGCATGCGCCGGATCCTGATCTTGGGTGGCATTTTCGGTGTGGCGGCTTTTGTCATTCTGTTTGCCAAACTCTGGCAGCTCCAAGTGGTCGAGCATGAAAACTTAGAGGGGCAGGCTGTCACCCAGCAGACCAGAGAGGTGACCTCCTCGGCCAACCGGGGAACCATCTACGATACCAACGGCGATGTGCTGGCCATCAGTGCCGACGTGCAGAACGTGATCCTCTCCCCCCGGGATGTGGCCTCCTCGGTGGAGGTGGCAGAGGAGGATGAGTTCGGCAATCCACGTTCCGAGGCCATCATCGAGGCCGAACGGGAGACCAAACTCCAGGATACCTATGACCTCATTGCCGATACCCTCTCTGACATCCTCGGCATTGACCGGGAGGAGATCATGACCCGGCTGCAGAAGACCAACTCTGCCTATGAGGTTTTGGCGGAAAAGGTGGAGGATGACGTGGCCGACCAGGTTCGCACCTTCATCGATGAGAATGACCTGGAAAGTTGCATCTACCTCACCGACGATTCCAAGCGCTACTATCCCTACTCCACCCTGGCCGCCCAGGTGGTGGGCTTTGTCAACCGGGCCAACGAAGGGGCGTATGGACTGGAGTCCTTATACAATCTGGAACTGTCCGGGTTGGATGGGCGGATCATCACCGCGAAGAACGCCTCGGGCACGGAACTGCTCACCCCGTATACCAGCTATGAGGATGCGGTGAGTGGCTACGATGTGCACACCACCATCGACTCCACCATCCAGATGTACGCGGAGAAGGCGTTGGAGGAGGGCATCCAGAAGTTCGATGTCATCAACGGCGCGTTCTGCGTGGTGATGGACCCCGACACAGGCGCCGTGCTGGCCATGGCCAGCTCCCCGGACTATGACCTCAACGACCCCAGTACCGTCATTGATTCTGTCCTGCAGCAGAACCTGGCGGAGCTGCAGGAGGATGAGTCGGTCAGCGAGGAGGAATATGCTGCAGCCCTTAGCCAAGCCCAGTTCCAGCAGTGGAGCAACAAGTGTTTGAACACCGAGTACGAGCCCGGTTCCACCTTCAAGCCCATCGTCATGGCTGCCGCTTTGGAGGAGGGGGTCATTGACGACGAGTCCACCTTCTACTGCGGCGGCTCTACGGAGATCGGCGGCTGGACCATCCGCTGCTCCAACCGCAGCGGCCACGGCACCCAGACTACCCGCCGGGCTCTGATGAACTCCTGCAACATGGCCATGATCCAGATTGCCCAAAAACTGGGGGGCGAGAAGTTCTACGAGTACTGGGAAAACTTCGGCTTCACCTCCACCACTGGCATTGAGCTGCCCGGGGAAGTGAAGAGCTACTTCTGGAATAAGGACTACTTCGTCAACGCCGCCACCGAGCAGGCGACCGCCTCCTTCGGCCAGCGGTTTACCACCACTCCCATCCAGATGATCACTGCCCTGTCTGCCGTGGTCAACGGCGGCCACCTGATGGAACCCTACATCGTCCAGTCGGTGACCGATTCCGACGGTAACGTGGTGAGTTACCATGAGCCCCAGGAAGTCCGCCAGGTGATCAGCCAGGAGACCTCTAGCCTGGTCCTTTCCTATATGGAAAGTGTGGTCAATGATGTAGGGGGCACCGGGAAAAACGCGAAGGTAGACGGGTACCGCATCGCCGGGAAAACCGGCTCCTCCCAGACCTTGACCAGTGAGGACCGGATCATCGTCTCCTTCCTGGGCTGCGCTCCGGCGGATGATCCGGAGGTCATTGTCCTGCTGGGCTATGACTGGCCGGAACCTTCGGCCCCCGGGCAGAACACCACCGACGACGGGATTTACATCAGCGGTGGTAACATGGCAGCCCCCATGGCTGGCGAACTCATTGCCAATATCATGGATTACCTGGGCTATGACAAGACCGGCAGTTCCGAGAATGAGAACGGGGTCACCATCCCCTACCTGATTGGCGAGACGGCCGAGTCGGCGCAGGCTACCCTAAACGGGCTGGGCTTGAACGTCCGTTTCAGCGGGGAGGGATCTGTGGTGACCGATCAGATGCCCACCGCAGGCAGCAGTGTTCCCGAGGGCAGCTCTATGGTGCTCTACCTGGGAGAGGAAAAACCCAGCGGAACGGTAGAAATGCCAGATTTGTCGGGTATGACCTATGACCAGGCAGTGGCCGCCCTGGAAGAGGTGGGGCTCTACCTCAACGCCACCGGAACGACAGAGGGAGGCCGGGTCTTCAGCCAGGGTGTCTCCCCCGGCGATACGGTGACCGTGGGCGCCTCCGTAGAGGTGCGGTTTACCGCCGATATAGGCTCCGAGAGCGGTTTGGACACTGGCCAAGACGGCAACTGGGTCCAAACGGACGAAGAGGAGGATACCACCACAGGGGACGGGTGAGTCCCGCCCCCAGGAAGTGAAAAGGACGCCATCCACCCGGCCGCCTGGCCCTTTCTCCCAAGGGCCCAGGCGACCACGGACCCCATGGAGGTGGACCTTTGCAGCTCTCCCGACTGACCCAGGGCCTGACCCTGGAGGACCACATCGGTCAGGACGTAGAAATCACTTCCCTCACCTGTGATACAAGAACCCTCTCCCCCGGTGGCCTGTTTGCCGCCTTTCGGGGGGAGAAAACCGATGGAAACCAGTGGATCCCCGCGGCGCTGGCCAAAGGGGCGGTGGCAGTTCTCTGCGACCATCCCCCAGCGGAACCTGGGCCCTGGCTGGTTTCCCCCAACCCCCGGGCCGCCTTCGGGCAGATGGCGGCCAACTGGTTCGGCCGCCCCGGGGACCGGATGACCCTGGTGGGGGTCACCGGCACCAATGGAAAAACCACCACGACTTACCTTTTAAAAACCGTGTTGGAGGGGGTGCTGGGGGCCAAGGTGGGCCTCGTCGGCACCAACCAAAATCTCATTGGCTCCCAGTCCCTTCCAACCCAACGCACCACGCCGGATGCCTACACGCTCCACAGCCTGCTGGCAGACATGGAGGCGGCAGGCTGCACCCATGTGGTGATGGAAGTCTCCTCCCACGCCCTGGCCCTGGAGCGAACGGCGGGGCTCACTTTCCAGGAGGGGATCTTCACCAACCTCACCCGGGACCATTTGGACTTCCACGGCACCATGGGGGCCTACCGCCAGGCCAAGGCCAAGCTGTTTGCCCAGTGCCGGCGTGGGGTGCTCAACCAGGACGACCCCACGGGCCGGCAGTTTGCCCAGGGGGTACCCTGCCCGGTGGTTACCTTCGGCATCCATCCCACCCCGGCTCAGGTGCAGGCGAAGGACTTGCGGCTGTACGCAGACCACGTGACCTTTCAGGTGACGGCCCCTCAGGGGAGCTGCCCGGTGACCCTTCCCATTCCCGGGCGGTTTTCCGTGTCCAACGGGTTGGGGGTCATTGCCTGCTGCTTGGACCTGGGGCTTCCCCTGGAGGGGATTGCCCACGCCTTGGCCGGGGCTGCCGGCGTGAAGGGACGGATGGAGGTGGTTCCGGTGCCTGCCCCCTACACGGTGCTCATCGACTATGCCCATACGCCGGATGCCTTGGAACAGGCCCTCACCGCCGCCCGGAGCGGTGCCCGGTGCCGCCTGCTCTGCCTCTTTGGCTGCGGCGGGGACCGGGATTCCACCAAACGCCCCGTGATGGGGGAGGTGGCCGCCAGCCTGGCTGACGTGGTGATCCTCACCTCCGACAACCCCCGTACTGAGGACCCGGAGGCCATCCTAGACCAGGTGGCTGCGGGGTTCCCCCCGGGATTCTCTGCCTGGGTGCGGGTAGCAGACCGCCGGGCGGCCATCCGCCAGGCCCTGGCCATGGGCCGGGCCGGGGATGTAATCCTGTTGGCCGGGAAAGGGCATGAGACCTATCAGGAAGTGGGGGAGGCTCGCCTGCCCCTGGACGAACGGGAAGAAATTGCTTCCTTTTTCCGAGAAAGTACGTTATAATATGCGTTTGGCGGCGCCGTCCCCCGTTCCAGGGGGCGGTATGCTGCCTGTTTGAGAGAACAGAAGTAGAACATTGCGGAGGTGTAACGGAATGGATCCCATTCTGCTGAAAACCCTGGCTGCGGTGGTGCTGGGCTTTGCCATCAGCGCCATCTTAGGAAAGTTTCTGGTGCCCGCCTTGCGGCGGTGGAAGGCAGGGCAGTCCATCAAGGAGGACGGCCCCACCTGGCACATGTCCAAGCAGGGAACCCCTACCATGGGGGGCCTGATGTTCATCGCGGCGGTGGTTGTGGTGGTGCTGGTGCTCAACGGCCCGGCGATTCTGGCAGGGGATTTGACCAGTGTGTTTGTCCTGCTGCTGGCCCTGGTCTTTGGCCTCATCGGGTTTGTGGATGACTATGCCAAGATCAAGAAGAAGGAGAACACGGGCCTCACCGCCAGCCAGAAGTTTCTCCTCCAGCTGGTGGCAGCCATCCTGTTTATCGTACTGCTGCGGCAGTTTGGGATTTTGTCCCCCAACCTCTATGTCCCCTTCTTTGGGGTGGAGTGGAAGCTGCCCTGGGTGGTGTACATGATCTTCGCGGCCCTGGTGATCACCGGCACCGTGAACGCGGTGAACATCACCGACGGGCTGGACGGTCTGTCCACCTCGGTGACCTTGCCGGTGTGTGCCTTCTTCGCGGCCTCCTTCGGTTATGCCTATGTCCACTGGGACCAGCCGGGCAGCGCCGGGATGACGGTGTTTGCCGCTGCCCTGTTTGGGGGGCTGGTGGGTTTCCTGATCTACAATTTCTATCCGGCCAAGGTGTTCATGGGGGACACGGGCTCCCTGTTCCTGGGGGGCGCTGTGTGCGGCATGGCCTTTGCCCTGGATATGCCCTTGATCCTTGTCCTGGTGGGCATCATCTACATTGTGGAGACCCTGTCTGACATCATCCAGGTCCTCTACTTCAAAGCCACCCACGGCAAGCGGATCTTCCGCATGGCTCCCCTCCACCACCACCTGGAAATGGGGGGCTGGAAGGAAACAAAGGTGGTATTCGTCTTCGCCGGCATCTCGCTGGTGTTCTGCATCCTGGCCTTTTTCGGGGTGATAGGACGCTACCCTGTCCTGTGAGCCCGAGGGCCTGATCCGGGAGGGATCCTTTCGTGCCAAGAACCATTCTGAAAGCCAGAGCCCGGGCCCGGGCCCAAGCACAAACAGAGACCGGCCAAAGCCGGGTCAGCCGCATTCAAGGCGGGGTGGACCTGCCCTTCCTGATGCTGACCATTGTGCTGGTGGCCATCGGCCTGGTGATGCTGCTGTCAGCCTCCTACCCCTCGGCCTACTATGACCTCCGCGGCAATACGGGGGGCGATCCCCTGTATTACTTCAAGCGGCAAGGGGTGTTTGCCCTGGTGGGCTTTGGGGTGATGTATGTGGTCTCCAAGCTCAATTACCGGGGGCTGAAGGGGCTGGCCATGCCCATCCTCGTGGTGGCCTGCGTACTGATGCTGGCCGTGCACGTCCCTGGGCTGGGCCACAGCTCCGGCGGCGCCACCCGGTGGCTGAACTTTCCCACCCAGTGGCAGCCCTCTGAGGTGGGAAAAATTGCACTGATTATCTTCTTTGCCGCCCGGCTGGCCAAGCGGGACCAGCGGAAACCCTTGAGTTTCCGGCGAAACACCGCAGCAGGCCGGTTTGGCAACTTATTAGAGCGGATCGGCTTCTTCGAGCTGGTGCCTTACTTAATCGTCCTGATTTTGATGATCGGGATTCTTTACCTGCAGCCCCATATGTCGGCTGCCATCCAGATGGTGGTCATCGCCGCGGCCATCCTCTTTGCCGGCGGCATCTCCGCCGGCTGGTTCATCGGCGGCGGCACCGTGGTGGTGGGGGCCCTGGCGGTGCTCATCTTCGGCATGGGCTACTCCTCCGGCCGGATTACCACCTGGCTCAACCCCTGGGACGATCCTCTGGGGGACGGTATGCAGACCGTGCAGTCCCTGCTGGCCATTGGCTCCGGCGGACTGACCGGCTTGGGGCTGGGCAACGGGCGCCAAAAGTTCCTCTACCTGCCCGAGGCCCAGAACGACTTTATCTTTGCCATCGTGTGTGAGGAGTTGGGCCTCATCGGGGCCTGCCTGATCCTGGCCGTGTTTGCCCTGCTGATCATCCGGGGGTACTGGCTGGCCCTCCACGCCCGGGATAAGTTCGGCGCCCTGATCGTGGTGGGCATCACCACGCTCTTCGCCTTCCAGGTGTTTGCCAACGTGGCTGTGGTGACCAACCTCTTCCCGGTAACGGGCATCTCCATGCCCTTCTTCAGTTACGGCGGCACCGCCCTGATTATCCAGATGGCGGAAATGGGACTAATCCTAGGCATCAGCCGGCAAAACCCGGTGACCTAGCCGGGGAAGAAAGAGAGGACGCTATGAAGATTATTTTCACCTGCGGCGGCACGGCAGGGCACATCAACCCTGCCGTGGCCTTGGCCCGCATGTTTCAAGAGAGAGTGGAGGGCTGTCAGGTTCTGTTCGTCGGGGCCAAAGGCGGCATGGAGGAGCGGCTGGTGCCGAAGGAGGGCTTCCCTCTGGAGACGGTGACCATCAGCTCCTTCTGGCGCAGTTTGCGCCCCTCAGGCATCCAACACAACCTGAGAACCCTCCGCAACCTTTCGGTCGCCAAGCGGGAGGCCGCCCGCATCCTGGACACTTTCCAGCCCGATCTGGTGGTGGGGACGGGGGGGTATGCCTCCTACCCCGTGGTTCACGCCGCGGCCCGCCGGGGCATCCCCACGGCGGTGCATGAGTCCAACGCGGTGCCTGGGCTCACCACCCAGCGGCTGGCCAAGGTGGCAGACCGGGTGATGGTGGGGTATGAGGAGTCCCGCCAACACTACCAGCATCCAGAACGGGTGGTGGTCACCGGCACCCCGGTACGGGGGGAGTTTTTCCAGATCACCCGCCAGCAGGCGCGGGATGCCCTGGGCATCAAGGATGACCGGCCCTTGGTGCTGTCCTATTGGGGCAGCTTGGGAGCCGATGTGATGAACGGATACATGGTGGACTTCCTCCGCCAGGCGGCCCGAGATGGGGCGCCGTTCCACCACATCCACGGGGCGGGGCGGAACTTTGCCGCCATGGAAAAGGCCCTGGCCGGGGACCACCTGCCCCCGGCGCTGCAAGTACGGGAGTACATCTATGATATGCCTACGGTGATGGTGGCGGCGGACCTGGTGCTGTGCCGGGGCGGGGCCTCCACCCTGTCGGAGCTTACCGCCATTGGTAAGCCTGCGGTGATTGTCCCGTCCCCCAATGTCACCAACCACCACCAGGAAAGGAATGCCAATGTGCTGGCCCAGGCAGGGGGCGCGGTGGTCCTGCTGGAGCCGGTGTGCAGCGGGGAGACCCTGTACCGCACCACCCAGGACCTGCTGGCCGATGAACCCCGCCGCAAAACCATGGCCCAGGCCATGGCGAACATGGGAATCCCCCAGGCGGGGGAGAAGATCTATGAGACCCTGCTGACCCTGGTAAACCCCTAAGGCCGCCCATTGCGGCACCTTTCCCTCCCCTCCGGCATAGGATGGTGCAAAGCCAACCAGGATCGGGGGAGAGGATATGATGGAATACTTCGCGGTGGAGGGGGGCTGGCCTCTGGAGGGGCAGGTTCCCGTCCATGGGGCCAAAAACAGTGCCCTGCCCATCCTGGCGGCCACCTTGTTGGCCGACGGGGAGAGCATCATACATAACTGCCCATCCCTCACCGACTGCGCCGCTGCCCTGGAGATCCTGTCCTGCTTGGGGTGCCGGGTGCGGCGGGAGGGGGAGACGGTGGTGGTGAACACCGCCTGCCGCCGGGGCCATACCATTCCCGATGACCTCATGGGGCGTATGCGGGCCTCGGTCCTCTTTTTGGGGCCGCTGCTGGCCCGGGACGGGGCGGCCACGGCCTGCTGGCCAGGGGGGTGTGCCCTGGGGGCCCGGCCCATTGATCTGCACATTCAGGCCTTCCAGGCCCTGGGCGCCCAGGGGCGCAGCTGGAATGGCCAGTTGTTTTTCCATGCGCCAACGGGGCTGTCAGGGTGCCGGATCGTGCTGCCCATCCCCAGTGTGGGGGCCACGGAAAATGCCATGCTGGCCGCCTGCGGCACCCAGGGGCTGACCATTCTTGACAACCCCGCCCGGGAGCCGGAGATTGTGGACCTGCAAAACTTCCTCCGCTGCCTGGGCGCCCGGGTGGAGGGCGCGGGCACCGGCCGGATCACCATCCAAGGCGGCTGCCCCCTGCACCCCGGGGAGTACCGGGTGATGGCGGACCGGATCGTGTCGGCCACCTACCTCTGCGCCGTAGCCTGCGCCGGGGGAGAGGGGGAGCTGCTGGGGACGGACGGGGCGCACCTGGGCCCCGTTTTGGCCGCCCTCACCGCAGCTGGGTGCGAGATTGGCCGGGCGCCAAACCGGCTGCAAATCCGCCGGATCGGCGCGCTGCGGGGCTTTGGCGCCCTGCGCACCGGCCCCTACCCCGCCTTTCCCACCGATGCCCAGCCGCTGCTGGGAGCGGTGGCCGCCGGGGCCTGGGGGCAGAGCCGGATCACCGAGACCATTTTCGACCGCCGGTTCCGCTATTTGGAAGGCCTGACCGCCATGGGGGCGGCGGTGCAAACAGAGGGGGACACGGCGTGCTTTTCCGGCCGTACCCTCCACGGAGCCCAGGTGGAGGCCACAGACCTGCGGGGGGGCGCAGCCCTCACCCTGGCGGCCTTGGGCGCCCGGGGGGAGAGCCGGGTCTACGGTTTGCCCCACATCGACCGGGGCTACCAGGGGCTGGAAGGGTCCCTTGCGGCCCTGGGCGGGCGGATTCGTCGGGAAACCCGGCAAGAGGCTGGATGTTGAACACGGGAAGGGGAAACCGATATGGCGAAACAAGAGACCCAAACCAAATACCATAGACGGCGGAACGGCGTGCTGTTCACCATCCTGGCGGTCATTCTCATCGCAGCCTCGGTGGTGGCCGCCTGCACGGTGTTTTTCCGGGTGGAGACGGTGACCGTAGAGGGCACCGCCCGCTACACCACGGAGGAAATCCTCTCTGTGGCCAATGTGGAGATGGGGGCCAACATGATCCTCACCCCGGGAGAGCAAATTGCCCAGCGGATCTACGAGGCCTTGCCCTACGTGGATGAGGTGGACGTACAGAAACAGTTTCCCACTACCATCAACCTGAAGATCACCGAGACCCAGGCGGCGATGGTCCTCCAGGGGACCGCCTCGGCTTGGCTGCTGGACGCCAAGGGAAAGCTGCTGGAGCCGGTCTCAGACGGGACCGACGTGTCCGGCTTGATTCAAGTCACGGGGGTGGAGCTGCTGGAACCCCAGCAGGGCCAGCAGGCCCAGACCACCCCGGAAAACCAGAGCCGGCTGGATGGCCTGGTGGGCCTGACCCAGGCCCTGGACCGGGCGGGAATTCTGGCATCGGTGACGTCCATTGACGTCTCCTCCTCCACGGAAATTGTCATGGTTTATGAGAACCGGATTACGGCGCGGATGCTCAATAACGTGGACTTTGACCGGAAGATGCAGGTGCTGGAATCCATCGTTGCCACCCTGGGTGAAACGGACCGGGGAAGCATCAACATGCGGGCCAATGACCGGGCAATTTGGTCCCCAGAAAGCTAAATCGGCTCGACAGGAGCGAGGGGAAAGCCGGCGAATTTTTTCAAAAAGATGAAAAAGAAATCTGACTTTTCTATTGACCTGCCGGGGAAAGGGCGATACAATAAAGGAAATTTGAAAATTCATCTACCATAGCGTTTTCAGAGGATAAATACACACACATAGGAGGATCGAACATGGCGATTGGATTAGATACCGGGACAGAGTCCGTTGTGAATATTAAGGTGATCGGCGTTGGCGGCGGTGGTTCCAATGTGGTCAACCGCATGGTGGAATCGGGAGTCAAAGGCGTAGAATTCATCGCCGTAAACACCGACAAGCAGGCCCTGGCCGTGTCCAGCGCCACCCACAAGATCCAGATCGGAGAGAAACTCACCGAGGGCCAGGGCGCCGGCTCCAATCCTGAGGTGGGCCGCCAGTCCGCCGAGGAGAGCCGCACCCAGATCTCCAAGGCCCTGGAGGGGACCGACATGGTCTTCATCACCGCCGGCATGGGCGGCGGCACCGGCACCGGCGCAGCCCCCATCCTGGCCGACCTGTCCAAGGAGATGGACATCCTCACCGTGGGCGTGGTCACCAAGCCCTTCTCCTTTGAGGGCCGCCGCCGGATGCAGCAAGCCGAGATGGGCATTGAAAACCTGCGCACCAAGGTGGACTCCCTGGTCATCATCCCCAACGACCGGCTGAAGTTCGTCACCGAGCAGAAGATCACCCTGGCCAACGCCTTCGAGGTGGCCGACGATGTGCTGCAGCAGGCCGTGCAGTCCATCTCCGACCTGATCAAGAACACTGGCTTTATCAACCTGGACTTCGCCGACGTGTCCGCCGTTATGAAGGACGCCGGCATGGCCCACATGGGTGTGGGACGTGCCTCCGGCAAGAACAAGGCCGAGGAAGCTGCCCGCCGGGCCGTTTCCAGCCCCCTGCTGGAGACCTCCATCAACGGCGCCCGCGGCGTGCTGGTGAACGTCACCGGCTCCACCGACGTGGTCCTGGAGGAAGTGGAGACCGCTGCCAACCTGGTGCAGGAGGCCGCCGATCCCAACGCCCTCATCATCTTCGGCGCCACCTTTGACGAGAGCCTGGAGGACGAGATCTGCGTCACTGTCATCGCCACCGGCTTTGATGAGAAGATCATGAACGCCAAGTCCACCGACAACGCTGCCCCCAAGGGCGGCCGCGCCTCCGGCCGGAACGCCGACGAAGGCGGCAAGGGCTCCGACGAGGATGACCCCTACAAGGAGATCTTCAAGATCTTCAACCGGGAGCGGTAAGCCCTCGGCCCCTGATCCCAGATCGTGCACAGCCCGCTGCCATTGGCAGCGGGCTGTTTTTGGTGTTTGAGAGGGAAAGGGCTTCTTCGATGGGTTACCGGACCTCCTCCTCCACCGGGAGGATGACGGTCTGCACGCCCTGCCGCATGGCGTAGGCCAGGGTGTTCATGGTTCCTCCCCGCGGGGTGCCGTCGTAAACGGCCAGCAGGAGGGAGGACCGGTCCACCATGTACCGGTTTCGCCGGCCCATGCAGCCGGGGGTGTAGGTGTGCTGGACCACGGTTTCCAGGTCGCACTGGTCCAGTAAGGCCAGGCGGCGGGCTTGGTCGGCCGCCGGCCAGCGGTCGGCTTGGCCGGCAAAGGGGACGGCGGCTTCGATGGTCACATCGGGGTGCGCCTGACGCAGGTCGAGGACCGCTTGGCAGAAGTAAAGGTCCGTCCCCTGGGCCATGCCGCAGAGAAAGTGACGGTACCCGTGGTCATACGCTGCTGCCAAGGCGCTGGCCAGGCGGGCTTTCAGCGCCAGGCAGCGGGGGTCGGCTTCATTGCTGCCCCAGGGCAGGCGGGGCGGGCGGTGGCCGGAGAAACAGCAGGTGGTCTCTGGCGTCATGGGGAGCTCCTTTCCGGGGGCAGGTGCCCTTTGGCTCTATGGTATACTGCTGGCTGTGGAAAGTCAACGAAAAATCTCGCCAGAATTTGGCTGGGGCTGGGCAGTTTGGGGGGTTGATTTTTTGTAGAGAGGGGCTATAATAGGGGTGAACAACGAAATAAGATGTCTTCAGGGCGGGGTGAAAGTCCCCACCGGCGGTACAGTCCGCGAGCGCTTTGGCCTAGGCCAAAGGCAGCTGACCCGGTGCAATTCCGGGACCGACAGTGACAGTCTGGATGGGAGAAGACGTGCTGACGCACCCTCTTGTGTGGTGCCATTGCGTAAAGCTGAAAATGGCTTTGCGGTTTTGGGACGCCCCCAATTGGCCAGTTAGCACCTGGAAGACATTGGTTTTTCGGGTGTTACATTTGGAAATTGGGAGTGTTTTTTTATGGCAATGAAAAGCGAAAAAATTCGGAAGCTGGTCACCATGGCCATGCTGGCCGCCCTGTCGATTGTGCTGGTTTACGTGGTCCACTTCCCCATCTTCCCGGCAGCCCCCTTCCTGGAGTATGACCCGGCGGATATCCCCATCCTCATCGGCACCTTTGCCTACGGCCCGGTGGCAGGCATCATCCTCACCGTGGTGGTCTCCGTGATCCAGGGGATGACCGTGAGCGCCTCCAGCGGCTTCATGGGCATTGCGATGCACATCTTCGCCACCTCCATCCTGGTGCTGGTGGCCGGGAACATCTATCGCCTGAAGCACACCAAGAAGGGTGCCGTGATCGCCCTGATCTGCGGTGTGGCTGCGATGACCGCGGGCATGGTGGTGTTTAACTACTTCATCACCCCCTACTTCATTACCCCTGACATTGCAGATGCTGCTGCTGTGGCAGCCAACCGGGACTTCGTGAAGACCCTGCTGGTGCCGGTGATCATTCCCTTCAACCTGATTAAGGCCGGGGTCAATGGCCTGGTCACCTTCCTGGTCTACAAGACCGTCTCCCGCCACCTGGTCCACGGCGAGGGTTGGGAGAAGCGCCCCAAGCTGAACCAGGTGCAGACCGAGCAGTAAGAACCAATCCAAACCGTCCCGCCTCCCGGCGGGGCGAGAGAGAAAAGCGGCGGAGTTCCCGCCGCTTTTCCTGTTTCCCCTGGAAAGGAGGGCTGGCCGTGGACCGGGTGATTTTTCACTGTGACCTGAACGCCTTTTACGCCTCGGTGGAGCTGTTGCAGTATCCCCAGTTCCGCACCGCCCCTCTGGCGGTGTGCGGGG
>OGXS01000297.1_pt1 | contig 50011 bp, 56 predicted proteins | sample 1576371 | NCBI WGS metagenome assembly OGXS01 (sample SAMEA3541475, study PRJEB24748) | human gut metagenome | biome: human gut; feature: human-associated habitat; material: faeces | place: China | collected 2012
CACTCGAGAAAACCCCTTGAATAGAAATAGAAATATATTGTCATTCAAATAGAAAAATAACAATCAAATATCAAACGACAGTAATCGACACGAAATAAGAAATAAGGTCCGTTATTACTATAATAACAGCACTTAACGGCTTGTAGGGGGGTAGAAAAAAGTCGAATAACGGCGAAAATCACAGCTAGGCATACCAGTACATCCATCATGAAGCGTCAAATATTCATTTTGTGACCTAAAATATTAAAATCCCTACCTAAAACAGCATTTTCTCTACCTAAATCACACAATTATGGAGCTATTTCCACTCAAAACCATGTTATTTCCCTATCATTTCTAACTATTTTCATTCCAAACTACACATTTTCTACTCATTTCCACTATAAAACGATCAGCCAAAAATCACAAATTTACCTATTTTAAACCCTATTTTACCTCTATCTTTAGGCTGAAATTACACCCACCTAAAACCCTCCTATTTATGATAATACCAACGATTATCGGCATTTTATAACCCTATCTATCGGTATCAGTAAGATGCTGTAATATCAATGGTTTGTGCGGGTTTGATGGATTTTAATGGTATAATTGACACATAAATTATCAAAATCGAAACGGGGTTATTTTTATGAATATTAAGCTGGTTCAGCGAACGAAAGAGTTTATTGAGAACTATCATCACATTAACTATTGCGAGGTAATAATTCATCCCGATGGAACGATTGAAGAAGCACGTCCTAGTCATCTTGAAAGTTTGATTCGTTACATGAACTTACCGCGTGAGGTAATTTATGAACTAATGCCGATTAGTGATTCCCCTATTTCATGGTTGGTTCGTAAAACAGAGTGTGTCGCCGTATGGTATGAACATCAGTTGTTACCGTTTGAAGAAATTACTAAAGCCCAACAATACGTTTTAAAGGAATTATCTAATGCGAATAAGATTAAATTAGATACATTTATGGTTCGTATTCAGGAGGATGTTTTATCTGATCTAAAATAGGGGTAGGGGGTGTCTAAAAAGTTACATAACCCTTATCCGTGTTAGATCAGGGTACTTAATAAATGAGTTGATTAAAAATATAGTTTTAAATTACTTAGGAGGTAAATAATCATGGTAATGCTTAGAAAAGAATTTTGTGTGGAAGAAGAAGAAATTGGGGACAAATTGAAAGAAATTTGGGAAATGTACGGTGACAATGCTGAATCGATGCAACTAACAGTGGTAGGACTGTTAAGACCAAGGATTTTAGTTGACATCGTTGAAATAGAGGATTAGAGTCATTTAAAATTGATGTTTTAAGGGGGAGTTTAATGAAAATTAAAACAGATAATTATGAAATTTACAAAGGTGATTGTTTAGAAGTGATGGACAAGTTGATTGAGCAAGGGGTTAAGGGATGAAGATTAGTAAATGCCAAATTGAACAAGCCCTTAAAGAAGGGCGAATTAAACCAGAAAAAATAGAAGAAACGATAGAAGAAACAATTAATTTTCAAAATAAGTATAGCCAAATCAGTGTATTGTGTCGGAAGATAGTGGGGAAGAAACGTTAAATGAGGTGAGAGTGTTGGTTGAAAGTAAGAAGTTTAAGTGTTGCATAGAAGAATATGATTTTTTAAGTGTGCAATTATACAAAGAGGATAAAGAGGTTTTTATAACAGTGAATGACGAAACTGACGATAGTGTTGGTGTATCAGTTTGTTTAGAAAAACAACAATTATCAGATTTAATCGGCTTTCTTATTCATTGTTTAGACGTTATACAATAAAATACAAATTTTACAAACGTTTAAGGAGATGATTTGTGATGTATGTTGATAGATTTAAGCCGACAAAAGGTGAACATATACGATGTAGTAATTGTTTAAATGAAATAGATGGTTGCAATTTCATATATCGAATTAGTTTTGTTTTCACAGATTACTTCAACATTTGTGAACGTTGTGCTAAAAGTTTACAAAGAAGTTTAGAAGTGCAATTTGATTTAGCTAAAGAGCCGAAGTGGTATAAAAGTGAATATAGAAAGTTTTTCAAGAAGTGAAATAAAATTAGACTTTTATAGGAGATATTTTATGAATTGGTTAAAACGACTGAGTATCATCAGCGATTATGCGTTGATATTAGCAAACGTTGCTTTTATAATTTCATTACGAATAGATGGATTAGACTGGATTAACATAGTTATATTGTTGTTACTTTCAGGAAATATGTTCTATATCGGTAGAGATTTTGAACGTAGAAAATAATAATGACAAATAATTCCTATTGTGCTATAATAGGTGTCGTACTTTTTAAATCATATCTTCATACTTGTCGGAAAAGGGTTTGAGTGCTGGTAACACTTGAACCTTTTTTTATTTTTAGGTACTATTTCCCCTAGTCGTACATATGATGTATTAAGACTAATATTAAGGGTGATATGTATGGATGATGTAAATATTAAATATGTAGGTGGTAACTGGTATAGAGGAACGTATAAAAATTATGAGTTTGAAGCTAAAGTATTTGAGGAACCGTCTAAGTATGGTATTCCCATGCACCGAAATGAAGATGGTAAGTGGGAGGGTAAAGTCAGTAAACTATTCGTTGTTGAAGATCAAGATTGGGTTATGAACTACGATCGAGGTTGGGATATTAGACCTAATTTAATGAATAAGAGTGATTGCTATAAAATCATTTACGACTTAGAAATGAGCGATTTATCTGTACTCGAATGTGAACATGATGACGATTATGATTTTATTATCGGTAGTGAAATTTTATAGCCATATGTTGACAAAATATTACATATTGGATATACTTGAAACGAATAATACTTGTTGATCTGTTAGGTGAATACTTAATCTTCCAAAAATCTTCCCAAGCTGATACAAAATATACAGATCAAAAATAAAAAGGACTATAATTTTATAGTCCTTTTTTTCTATTCAGATGTATAAAAATTGAATCTGATCTAACAATAAAAAAAGCCATCTCATAACGAAATGGCGGTATAAATCGACATATTAATCGAAAATTTTACAATTGTGGATAAAAAACATTGAATATTGTAAAATTATCTGATACTATAAAATTACAACGTGAAAAAGACTCCTTACAAATTCACACTCAAAGTTTTGGCAGACGGCGAGATTGTTAGTTTGTTCGAAGTCTTAAATAGGGATTGTTACTCAGCAATCAAACTCAAATAGGTTCAATCGCTTTTTGTATAAATGAATTAAAATAAATATTAAAATAAAAATTAAACCGAAACTCTAACGAGAAACACTCAATTACGCTCCAGTTATATTATGAAAAAATTAAAATAAAAATCAAAATGAATCTTCTGACGAGGAAAAGTCATTTGCTTTTTATTTATGTATTTATTATAATATTATAATAAGTAAAAAGCAATACTTTTATTCTTACTAAATTATGTAAATTTTTGTCGAATTTTGTAAAGAGCCTTTTTCGCGTTAGAAATTAACAGGATGGAGGTTCTTTTTATTATGGAAAAATTACAATTAGATTACGAATTAAATAAACAAGTAAAAAAAGAAAAAGTATTATGGTACAAGATTTCATACTTCGAAAAGAAATATGGATATTGTGACAAAACAAATAATGATTTCTCACGTATGTTAGGTGTGAGCCTAGCTACAATCAAACGCTGGATTAAAAAGTTAGAGAAATTAGGATTGATCTTAAAGGTGAAATCATCGTTTTGGGATCGTAAATTATTTGCGATTAGACCGGAAAACAAAGTTGAAAATTCTGTGGATAACTCAACGTCTGAGCCTACAAATGAGCCTACAAATGAGCCTATATATAATAAGGGTTATAAAGAGGTAAAAGATAAAAATAATTTAGTAGTATCTAATGATATCATTGAAAATGAGCAAGAAATTATTGATAATGCTATTCAGGTTTTAAATAAAATGTATCCAGTGGAAATTGTGAAAGAAGCAACTTCTATTTTTGAACTTGCCAAAAATGAGAAAACAATCTCTAATATCGGTGGTTATTTATACGGAATTTGTAAAAACTTAATCAAAAATCAAAAATCTAAAGCAAAAAAACAAAAACGTAAAGAAGAAAAACGAAAAAACTATATTGAACAACAACTAAATGATTTCAGACGCGAATTAGAATTTACAGGCTTCCCGACAACAGAAATTGACAAAATGGTAAAACAGTATGAAGAAAATTTAATGAACCCTAAATCAGTACCAGCAGACTATTACCACGACTGGATAAATGAATATAAAGCTGAAATCGGTATGAGCGATAATGCTGACGTAAGTGATGTGGAATTAATTAACCCTAATCCTAATTCCCCATTCAGTTCTGTTTTAAACTGGATGTATGATGATACTCTACAATTTGAGTATTAATATATAATTTATGGTAGTATTATCTTTGAAAGGTGGTGAACTACTTCTACTATCCCGTGTTAGTTTAAAGTCCTAAATAACAAAAAAAGACCGGCTATACACCGATCTTTTGGAAAAAAAGGATTGTTTAGAACTAATTATAAAAGTTATTGAGAGAATATGTACCAATAATTTACAGGGATACTGATACAAGAAAATAATACCATATTTTTTAAAATATTACAATTACTATTTTTGGTTGGGAGAAAGAAGATGAAATTAATTAAAATTATTCGACGTTTTTTAAGTAAAACAAAATTCAAGTGGTTGTATGTACTCAGTTTCGTTGTAGGGGTTATTTCGATTATCACATTGAGCTGTATCGGTCAAATCGATAAAGCATTTAGAGCGTTCCTGTTATTACAGATAGAGATTTTAGGGTTATATAACTTAGATATTTTGTTATATGCTTTTTCGATCATGGAAAATGAAAATGCCCCTAGACCGTTTGCGATGGCTAGACAATATAAATCATGTAAGTGGTTACACACTTGTAATTTATTGATGCTTGTTGTTTCTATCATTAACATGATTCATTTCTCAAAAATTAATTTATTCTTCATAATCGGATTCGCATTGTTAGGATTCTTCAATTTCCATCGATACGATAAGATTGAAAGTAAAGAATTAAAAATCGATGCTATTGAAAACTTACATCAGCTACGAAATGACGTAATAGCTGAGTTTCATGAACGTGAATTAAAGGTTAAAGAACTACGCGACAATGGTTTAACGTCAACGTCTGAATTTGAAGAAGTGATTGTTTCTATGAGTGATTTAAGCCGTTTAATTCAAATGATTGATCGTGACATTGAAAAGTTTGAAAAAGAATTGTAAAAAAGTATTTACTTTTAATTAGTGAAATTATAAAATAGTAGGTAATTAGTCGATTAAAGGGGAAATCTAGGATGAAAATGAGTATACATCAAGCATTATCGGAATTAAAATTATTAGATAGTCGTATTGAACGTGCAATTAATTCAGGACGTTTTATCGGAACTAAGAAATTAGTTGAATCAAAAGTGTCACAAACTCGTACATCGGTCAAAGAATTTAATGAACGCGCTAAAGCGGATTTAGATTCTGTACGTGCATTAATTGAACGTCGTTCAGCGATCAAATCAAAAATCGTTGCTTCTAATGCGACAACAAAAGTAATCATCGGGGGAACAGAATACACGGTAGCAGAAGCTATTGAGCGTAAATCATCAATTAGCTATGAGGACGCTTTATTACGCAAATTACGTTATCAATTCGCTAATTGTGTTGAAGAAGTTGAAACAGCTAATAATCGTGTAGAACGTGAAGTTATCGCTGAGATTGATCGCCAAAATCAACGTGAAGAAAACTGGAACGTAGAACAAATTAAAAAGTATACTGATCTTCAACATGAAATGCGTAAATGGGAAGTTATTGATCCATTAAATTTAGAACAAACAATTAAAGAATTAACTGATTCGATTGAACAATTTAATCATGAAGTAGATTTTGTATTGTCAACTTCTAACGCAACAACATTCATTGAGTTAGATTAATATTGATTGCTATTTAACCGAAAAGAACGAATATTAAATCCATCTGATATTTTGGTGGTTTACAGATGTAAATAAAATAAATCACCACAAGAAAATAATAGCTGTTGTTATAGGGACAATGAAGCGATTTATATAATGATGTTGGTAAATAGACCAAACAGACTATAAGCTCATACAAATATAATTTTATAGTCAGAAAATTGTTGGAAAGTTCAAATTTCAATGTGCTTAAATTTCAAACATTAAACGTAAAATTTCTTCTAAAATCAAACTTTAAAGTCTAAAGAATAAACTTCGATAAAATCCATTGTAAAGGTTTGTCGGGTTGATTTAATTTACCGCGTTCTGATCCGTATGGCTGGTTAGATGGCAATTACTCTAAACCATATCTACTTTGTGCAATTAAATTTAATATTGATAACACTGAATATTTAAGTAAATATTCTCTTTACCTCAAACTACATTTTTAAATTAATAATACATTCACTAAAAATTAATACATATCTATTCGTTTTTTTCTAATACCTTATACATTATTCCTATCACATATAATGTATAACTTTCTAAACTCTTATACTGTTATGATAAATACAATCAAATTCTTTAAATGACGCGCAAGCATTTAAAGGTAATTCAAAATATAAAAAGCACTCAATTACGACTAGAGTGCTTTTTATTATGGTTTCTATTCAGTTTCATGTGCTAACTGTTCAATTTGTTTGCATAATTTTTCAAAATCTTCTGTTGACATTTCCTCACTCAATTCCGTTAACATTTCTATTATTTTCACTTTCATTTCCTCCATTATAAAACATCTCCTTTTTTCAATTTAATGAAGTATCTCCATTCGTGCTCAGTCGGACACTTAAAAATAGTGTACGATTGCCAGTTAGGATGATCCTTTTTCTTGAAACGATAACAAATATCACGTTTAGGACATTCTAAGTTCTTACATTTACATAACCCCATTGTATCCCATTCCTTATCCATTATAACCCCTCTATCGTTCTAAATTATAAAAACCTCTACACGCGTCACCTAGCTCTTTAATCGTGTTAAAGTTCCCCTCATTCACTAACGTTAGAATACGTTCATGGTTAGCGATAGCATCCTCTAAGCTACTATAACGCTCCTGATACAAGTCACCGAAATTCTCACCATTCGTATGATCGAAAATCATGGTTTCCCAATAAATAGGTTTATCGCTAAAGAACGAGTGATCTATTCCTAAATCGACAGTAGACATGAAATATCGTCTATCACCTAATTCAAAATAGTCTTGTTTAATAATGCGATTGTTTGGATCAAAGTCCTCGCGATAACCTAATTTACGCATAGCGGATTTCATTTTAAATTCTTCTAAGCTGATAATATTATTTTTCATCTTTAATTCCTCGAATTTGCATAGTTACTTCATATTCCTTATCGTATTCAGCATCGATAACGTCTAAGATATGTTCTAATATACGAGTATAATAGTCTTTATCCTCATTCTTATCCATTGTAATAACCACTGATGTAGTTTCAGGTTTATCTTTATATGAATGGTGATAGACGTTACCTGATGTAGCAAAAACAAAACAATCAGGTGAATTTTGAAGCTCTTTTGTGTTTAACGCTAACCCCATACAATATCCTAATTTTTCAATATCATCTTTTGAAGTTTCATGGATCACGCTAATCGGTGCTGGAGCTTTATCGAATAGTTTAAATAATCGTTCAACATCATCAGGGTGTTCTTTTAACACTCGTTCCGCGTAGGCTCTTTCAATTACACAACAATATATTTTTTGCATATTTTATCCCTCATTTCCTGTTTATATTAATTATAACATAAAATAAAAAAAAGCCCCTATTTCTCGGAGCTAATTTTTTGAAACATAAGGTCTATTGCGGTTAGTTTTTGAAGTAAATCGTCACCAATATCATTTATAGTAAATGCAAGGTCAGCACCACCCTCATTTTCGTAAAAGGCATAGATAAAGGAAATGTATTTATCTACATCGTCTAACACATCAATGATATTTTGTTTGATGACATTATATTTATCACCGTCAGGTATATTTTCATCATCGTTTAAATATTCGATGTAAGTTTCTTTATAGTTAGACCATTTAGTAAAATAATCAAGTATTCCAACTGGAACGCCAGTATTACTCTCTAATTTAGCGACTAGGATAGTATTTTTATTATCTAGGAACTCAGTAATTAATTGAGTAATATTTTTATCTAACATTGTGTAATAATCTTTAAAGTTATTAATAACAGCTTCTTCCTGTTGTTGAGAAATAGTTTCGGCAACTTCATTCTGATATTTTTGAAGTTTTATTTTTTGATCGTGCTGAATTAAATAGTATGCGGTTAGAATTGATGAAACAATTACAATAAATGTGCTTACTAATAAAATAACTTTATTCTTCACAATAGCTCAATCCCCTTTACAAAATCATCGTCTAGTGAATAATCTTTCTCAATAACTTCATCTGATTCGATTATATCACTTTCCATTGCATTAACTGTCGCTTGTCGTCGATACTCTAATAATTCATTAAGATCATTTAAAAGTTCAATCGCATCAACTTTAGGTAAAGGATTTTCACGCTTGTAATATTCCCAATAATCTTCTTTAGTCAGTTCGCCATATACAGCTTTATTAAATCCATTTTTAATTTGATTCCAAATCGTCATAATATCAACCCCTTTATATAGTTAATATATTCTATGCGAATAGACTCAATAAAAGCACTATTTTTTATCTATGTCGAAAAATATTGAATGTTGTAATTATTTATGATATGATGTGGATAAGTTAATTATTCGTTTAAATACGAAAAAACCCCAGCCTGCTAACGCCAATCAGAAAGCTGGGGTTTAACCACATAAAAATATACCACATCATTATCTTACAACGGATGATCCATTTTGTAAACAGTAAGATTTTGGTTAATGCTAACTAATCGGCAGATAGTAGTTAGATAAAGTTGGATTGAGGTTTTACTTAGCCTTGTAACTGTCACGAAAATAAAGTAAGTGTAGGGGCTAAGGTGTTTATGCTTCGCTTTTGACCTTTCAAACTCAATAGATCATCCAGTTGTAAAGCCCTGACTTCACATGGTGATTACGACCATACTGGAAACGGTAGGGGAGGGGTAATCCAGTGTGCTTATGCACGGGCTACTCACTCAAAGTAAATATAAGATAGCGAGTAACGTTGCAGAGCTTACAAGTTATAACGAACAACCTACGGGTTGTTTTATTATTTTTATGAGATTATGGACTGGACGATGATCTTCTGAGAGTGAGGTTTCCAAATCACGACACGATTTTGAAACTTTAGCGAGTTTCAGGGACAGGAATCCAATCACAACACTGTAACTTCGTTACGTGTGGATAAAATAAGAAATATAAAGGTGAATTGTATACCATGAATAAGAAGAAAAATAGAGTAAAACTAAATGATATGATAAATTATGAAGCAACCGCAAAACAAATTAAATATATAGAAGATTTATGTAAAAATAACGGCTATGAATTTTATAACAAAAATATTAATATGAAACACGCTGGTTCAATTATAGCTTTTTTAGCTAAAGATAAAGTTCAGCCACATTATTTATTTGATTATATCCGTTACGAATAACTTTTAATAAAAGCACAAAAAACACCTCACTGGACGTTAAGGTGTTTAGAGATAAATTAAACAAAAAAGAAAGTTCAACTTGCGTTGACTAATCGTAAAAAATTGTTTTTTCAAAGGAGTTGTTTTAATAATACTGAAAAATGAACGAACTTATTTGTGATTTCGTAAATAATCGTTAATCAATATTAATTCATATACGATATTCAATAAGATTAATCCGAGTAGAACATCCATTTTTATCGTACCTTGAAATATTGCTTCAACAATCAATAACGTTACCACAATATACACAAAAACTTTTCTACGGTCAAAGTAGGTCACATTAATCACCTCATGATAATTATATCATGTTAGTGATAGTGTGCATGGCTCTTAGCACGACGAATGATCCATGCCTTAAATTCTTCGTCGGTGCTCACACGTAACACAGCTTTACGCATTAAATGATTTTTTGGATAAATTTGTTCTAATGCGAGGTGAATACACATTTTAGCATTGTGTAAATTAACATTTCCGTAACGATCTGTACGTCGCTTGAAATGTGCGTGATTGGAATATTCCCCCAAAGTATTCACAACCACTAAGTCACTACCCGTATCGACAATGATATACCCACGTCGATCATATACTATGTTTCTCATTGAATTACTTCCCCACCCAAGTAATATTTTATCATGTGATAAATACTCACCCGAACAAGAAAGTAAAAAATATATAAAAAAAGAACAGTGTATGGAAAGATTATTTTAGAGTTTACTGTTCTTTTTTATGAAGTTATTGTTCTAATACCGAAAACGGATGAATGTGAAAATTTAATTTTGGTTTGTTTTCGTTTTGAAATTGTTGTGTCTGCTATCGACAAAACTATAATACCATTTTTCACCATAAATTGTAAATTCAAAATTTAAAAGAAAGAAAAAAAGTGTATAAAAAAAGAAAGAAAATATAAGGATATTATTTATATATTATTAATACTTATTTATATACTATATATAATATATGTACCTAGTTACCGTACTGGACCTAGCCAATTCTATATACTTACTTAAATATTATTTTGACACATAACACTTTATTTGTCAACCCCCTTTTTAACACTTTTTACAAAATTTACACATTTTTACCATTAATTTCACACAATTAACTTCCGTTAAAGTTCCCCCTGTTTGTTCGGGTAAGCGCCTAACTGGTGCTATAATTAATGTATGAGCTGACGGGAGGTAACACCATAAAACGGAAATGGAAGCCCGATTATTCATTATCAACCGTCGATGAACGTAAAAAATATATTAATGACTGTATTGAAAGTGATGAATATGAAATTAATCGTTTCACCCTCAATCAGATGGGCGCATATTTAGTTCATCCCTACGAAAAAGAACAGAAGTTAAAATCTACTGTTCGACACGTTAAAAAAATCCCTAACGAACGATTAGTTAAGCATCGCGAAACAGGCGTTAATATTAAAACTAAAGACGCGCGAATGAATAAGAATGAAAAAATGGAACACTATCCCGAAACTATTCATTACTATCAGCTCATTGATTACTTAGACGCTAAAGCTGGTGATGTTACTCAGTTTAATTCAATATTTGATATGCGTGTAAGAAATCCTTACCTAACCGCAAAATTAAACGAAATTAATTCCACTTCATCTGCTAAATCTGTTTATGATGAATTACAAGCCGATATTGCTGAAACGATCAAATTATATAAAAAAGATATTAACATCCACCCTCACTTACTAGCTGGCGTTTCAGGACCATTGGATCACTGTGATATTGATTATACAGATATTCGTTTAATTAAAATTATTTTAAAAAATTTTCAAGAGATATGTATGATTGCCGATCAAAAACCAGCACATATATTTTTCGCGGTAAAGAATGATATTTTATCCGCAATTAGCAACGTTAAGTTCAGCTCAAAACAAAAGGCGGTAATTAATCGTGTAATCTACTATTCTGATCCATTACATGAGCGTAAAGATAGATATTTATTTGAACGTGCTTGTATTCGGATTGTGGAATATTTCAGTGAAATAAATTAAAAAATATTCCAAACTAAAAATATAAACGGTAATGCCTTTAGCGACTTATCACTTGATTTGTTGCTAAAGGAGTGAAATAAGTGGCAGAAAAAATTCAATGTTTGATGGAACTAGCAACGAAATGTAAAAAGAGTTCGGGCTTACGATCAGAAGATTTCTTTTACGCTAACGTTGGTAAGAATTTCAATAAACAAAAGAAATTGCATATTTGCAAAGAGTGTATGGAGCAATATATCGGTGATATGTCATCGGTTAATAAGGATCGTGCTAGAGTTAAAGCAATGGAACTATTTCAATTCCTAGATATTGCATATAATCATGATGCGTTTATGAACGCGACTAGCATTGGTGCTTATATGCGACATTACACATTAAAAAGTACAGGAACAAATAATGCGTGGAAAGATAGTACATTCCCAACGACTGATGATATGTTAGACGTGAAGAATGTTACAGCTGAACAAGATACGGAATGGATGATGTTTTGGGGTGAGGGTTATTCATTTGCAGAATATCGCTATCTTGATGAAGAATATGAGCGTATGTGTTTCGAGTACGAAAAAAATGATTATTCGCAAGAAATTTTATTCAAACAAATTTGTATCACTCAATTATTAATCCGTCGCGCTCAGGCTACGGGGATTTACAACGATAAACTGATTAAACAGTTACAAGATTTATTAGGTTCAGCCAACTTGAAACCGTCACAGCAATCTTTATTAAAAAATACCGTAAACTCGTTAGGGGTGGCTATTCTCAAATATGAGAATGAAAAGCCGATTGCTGAACCTCGTGACGAATTTAAGGATGTTAATGGGATTAAAAAATACATCAAATCCGAGTTCGGACATTTAGCTAAAATGTTAGGGTTGAATGACGAATAATGGATGGATTATCTCAGGTATGGCATAGACGGAAGAACGTTCAAGCAAGCACTAATAAATCACAGGAAAAACTAGAAAGTATGATGGTGTGGGTAGCTTTCTTTAGAGCTAACATTGAAATCTTTATTGAGGACTATTTTGGCTTTAAATTAAAGACGTTCCAAAAAATTGTATTACATTTAATGGATCAATACCCGTTGTTCATGCTAGTTGCATCGCGTGGTTTAGGTAAATCGTTCTTGTCGGGACTATATTCATGTGCGCGGTGTGTGTTATATCCTAATACCCGTGTCGTTATTGTTGCGGGTAGTAAAATACAGGCATCGTTAATTATTACTCAGACGATCAATACGGAAATTAGGAAATTATGTCAGCAGTACGATAATGATAATCTATTTAGAGAAATTAAAAAGATTAATACCGGTATTGATGACTGTTCTATTCTATTCCATAATGGATCACGTATTGACGTTATTGCTGGGACAGACCGTGCTCGTGGTATGCGTGCAAACTTAATCATTTATGACGAGTTCCGATTAATTCCTGACGATGTAATTAACCGTGTTATTAAACCTTTCTTAAACTATGTTCGCATGGCTGGATTCCGTGAGAAACCTGAATATAAATGTCGATTAAAAGAGTTTGAGGAAGAAAATAAAGAGATATTTATTTCATCAGCTTACTTTAAGGCTCACCCGATGTTTGATCGTTTCATGGATTTCGTTAAGCGAATGTACGATCAAGATATGTCAGGCGATGTATTTGTCGCTGGATTGAGCTATAAAACATCTTTACGTGAAAATATGTTAACTGAAAAACGTATTGAGTCGATTCGAAATGAAGCAACATTTACTGAAATAGACTGGCATATGGAGTTTGAGAATTTATTCTACGGACTTTCAGAAAATGCGTTCTTTGCTTACGACGATATCAAAAAGAACCGCAATTTACAAAAGCCAACATACTCAGTGGAATTGCTGGATAAAATCGGAGCGACACGTAAAGGGAAAACAAAAAAAGGTAAAAATGAAATTCGTATCATGGGATATGACGTAGCCTTATTAGGTGATCGTAATAAAAAAGATGATAACGATAACTCAGCTTTAACGTATTTACGTGTGTTACCGGAGGGTTCAAGTTTTAGGCGACAATTAGTTGATATTAAAACTTTCTCAGGGTTAACATCAACAGAACAGGCTAAGTTAATGAAACGTTATTTCTATGAGCACGAAATTGATTATATCGCACTTGACGTTCGAGGAAACTCGATTTCAGTCTACGATCAATTAATTAAAGTGACTTACGATGAAGAACTAGACAAGGAGTATCCAGCGTGGTCCGCTTATAACGATGAAGAATTTAAGAAACGTGCGCCTAAAGATGCCGTTCCTGTTATATTTGCTTATAATGGAACAAGTGAACGAAATCATAATATGGCGAACTGGTTACGAGATACGCTTCAACGTGGACGAATGGAACTCTTAACACCATCAAATCAGGCTATCGACTTTTTAAATGCTCATTACGGATATGATACAAAAGATGTAATGGTAAAACAGGAAATGTTATCACCATTCGTTGAAACGGAAATGTTAGTTAACGAAATGCTAAATTTAGAGTATGAGTTACGAAGTGGTTTTATTCGATTATTCGAGAAATCACACCGACGTAAAGACCGCTATGTATCATTCGGTATGGCTAATTATTTATCGCGCGTTTTAGAACAACAATATTATCGTAAAGGTAAGAAGTCTGAAATGAAAGACTTTTGTAAAGTTTTCGGTGGGAAACGTCGATAATGATTGATTATTTTAGAAAAAAATGGTAAAATATAATTGTGGGTACTTATTCTTTCGCAGACAATTAGGGGATGTTCATGTGGAAAGAAGATTTTGATAATTTATCTTGTGTATGATAAAGGAATCTCAATTACGAGGTTCCTTTTTTTAATTTACATTGAAAAGGGGAGAAAATATGGCAAAAGCTAAAGTTGATCCAAAACAATTTTCATTCGCCCTCAAACGATCAAATAAAGGTTATCAATCGCTTTATGATTTAGCTAACCGACATTCAGCGTTCGGTGATGGTCGTTATACAAAAGAAGATATTTTAACGGCAATCGAAAATGACGATAAAGCGACATTAAGGGAATTTAGTTCCTTTTTATTTTTGTCTAATTCGTATTATCGTATGTCGTTATTAAATCTCGTTGGGGGATCATTATTAAACTATTTAGTTGTTCCTTTAATGTCAGATGGCGTTACTGAGGAAGTAGTTTCTAAAAATGAGGAAAAAGTGCGTCAGTACCGACGTGGAATCATGAATAAACGATATTTACGTGAAATCATTTCTAGCTGGGCTTTATTAGGTTTATATGTTGGATATGAACGCTCAGTCGGTAAAAATTATTACTTACAACATTTAAACGTAGATTACTGTCGAGTAGCTTCACAAGTAAATGGCGTGAACGTAGTTGAATTTAACTTTGATTATTTTAAAGGGTTAAATGATGAACGATTCGCATTATTCCCACCTGAGTTTAAAGTGTTATATAAAAAGGCAACTAAAAAAGGTGGCGATCGTTGGTATCCATTAGATTATACTAAAACAATCGTCTTAGAATGTCCTAACGGATTCCCTATCTTAACAGGAAGTTTCGTGACATTTATCGATGAAGATAGTGTGGTCGCATTAACAATGGATGGATTAGAAGTGGATAATTTAAAATTAATTGCGATGAAATTACCGATTGATGACGAGGGGGATATTTTAGCTGACCTTGACGTAGTGGAATCGTTTAGTGAAATGATTGCTGAGTCAGTGGATCAATCGATTTCAGTGGTTCGTACACCATATGAATTAGATTTCCATTCGTTTGAAGAAAATAAAATGTCATCAACTAGCGATAAACGAAACTACTTGAAAGAACGTATGATGGAATCTACATTAGGTAGCCCAGCGATGTTCGGAAATGCTGATGTGTTATCGGGATTTGATTTATTCCATAAGACATTAGAAAATATTTTACATTTCTTCAACGATCAAGCGTCATATGTGTTTGAAACTAAAATTAATCAGCTGACAGCTAAAAAATTAACTTATAAAGTTCAATTTTTAGATCATACAACATGGAACCGTGATGCTATGTTTGCGTCAGCACAACAAATGTTATCGATGGGTGGAAGTGTAACTATTCCAGTATTATTATCGACTGGTTTAGATATGGATACTTACACAAGTCTTTTACAACATGAGAAAATGTTAGGATTTAAAGACTTACTTGATCCACCACGAACATCAAGTACATTGACGGCTGATGATGAAAGTAACGGAGATACAAATAACGTTACCACAGACTCAGGTGAAGAAAGTCAGGGGCGTTCATAATGTTTATTTACGCTAAAAAAGAATTATCTGAACAATTAGAACATCGCGGATATAAGAAAATTAAAGGAAATGATTATTATGATGTATATGTCTTTGATACACGAATGATGGAAATTTTCGAAAGTGTTGATAAAGATTTATATATAAAAACCAATAAACTAACATTTTAGTTTAATTGTGGAGGTGAGCAAATGGAATTAAATCAAAAAATTAAGACAAAATACGATGTAATCAATAAAGAGGATAGTCGCTTCATTGAATTAGATGTTGTAGTTTGTCACGATGGGGAGAATTTAAACGGTTCACGATTTTCGTTAGAAAGTTTTGAGTACGCAAAAGATTCATTAGCTAATATTCCTATCTTAGCTCATGTTTGTGAGAAAGATGGTGAGTTAGTGTTCGGTGGACACGACATGGAATTTTCAGAAGATGAAAATGGTGAAATCATGTTAACGTACTTAGAACAGCCTATCGGGGTGATTCCTGAAACGAATGATTATGAAATTCGTGAAATCGATGGTAAACAATTCGTTTGCTGTAAAGGTTACGTGTGGAAAGAATATTCAAACTTAGCTCAAAAAATTATTGAAGAAAATCAAGAAGTTGAATTAAGTATGGAAATTGAAATTCATGATGAAACGGATGCTTATACGTTTGCTGAGGATGGCGTGCTTGATATTCACAAATATTCTTATCGTGGTATCACTTTAATTGGTTCTGATCCAGCAATGGTTGGAGCTAAAGCCACAGTAAAATTCTCACGTAAAGAAGATAAAGTAATTAAACATGAGTACAGTGAAATGTTAAAAGCATTAGAATCAGAATTAAATGATAAACGTTATTTCTCAATCTTAGATGAAATGAGTGTTAACGTATCTGAACGTACTATCGCGGATGATTTCAAAGATGCTTATGAGATGGAACTTGATAAAGTTAATTTCAGTGAGTACAAATTCATGTCAGTTGTAGAATTTGAAGCTATGCAAAATGAAGTTTCAGAATTAAAATCTCAGATTGCTGAATTAGAAGCATATAAAGCTGAGGTTGAAAAGGAACAATTATTTGCAAAAAAACAAGATTTAATTTCGGAATATTCCGAGTTATTATCGGAAACGGAAATTGATTTAGCGTTAAATGATGTAGATGAAACAGATTTAATGCAAATTGAATTTAAGCTATCAAAAGCGGTTGTTGCTAAACAAAAAGACTTACAAGCGCTTAAAGATAAACAACAAGCTAGTGTGATTCTTACGCCTAGAGAGGATATTAATTACAAAGCTAGTAAAAAGAAAAAATTAGCATTATAAAAAGGGGGAAATAAAATGGCACATTCTATCGTTTTAACTTCTAGCATGGCTTCAACAAATAATGATGCTTTCTTATACGTTGAGGGTACTGCTAAGACAGATTTAGACAATGGACGTTTAGTAAACGTAGACTTCGGTAAAAAAGAAGTTTCTTACGCGTCTGCTGTAACTAAAGAATTATTCGTGGTAACTACACCTGAGCACACTCGCTACAACGGTGAATCATTAACTGAGTTCTTCAATCCAAGAGGTAAAAAAGTTCGCGTTGCTAAGTTATTAGTTGGTGATATTTTCGGAACTGACGCGGTTGTTGGTGGTGTAGCATCTGTTGAGATTGGTACAAAATTAACTGTTGGTGCTGAGGGTAAATTGACAGCTGGTGAGGGACCATTCGTAGCAGTTGATAAACAATACGTTGGAACTACATTAGTTTTAGAAGTACGTTACATGGGTTAATTATTCTAATTGAAAAGGGGGAAAAATAATGAATTTCTATAAAGAATTTACAAAAGAGCAAGTATTCGCTTGTGCGATCGATGCTTATAAAGGTATTTCTACTCATAAAGATTATTCAGCAGAAGAACGTCGTGAAACGATGGAAGAAATTTTAACTGAGTTAGGTAAAGACTACCGTTCAAATAAAAACAAAATGTTCGCTATCATTGAAGCAACATTAACAGAAGTATTACCACAAAAAGTTAACGAGTTCATTCAATTCGCTGAGGTTAAACATTTCAAATGGGGCGAAACAATGCGCTTCAAAGTTAAATCTAAACAAATTAAGGCTTACGCTGTTGCGTTAGGTGCGACTGTTAAACGTAACCGTATGGATCATGCTTACGTGACAATCGAAGCAAGCAACATCCAAGCAAAAGTTTATGAAGAAGAAATGAATTTACGTATTAACGCTGTTAACTGGGTTGAATTAGTTGATGCTTGTATCGAAGCTATCGCTGATGAAATCAACGCTTTAATCTACCGTACATTCTTAGACGTATATTCAACTTTACCATCAGCTAACAAACATGAGGGAGCTGGGGTTGATGAAGCTGTATTAAACCGTCACTTACAAATCGTTTCATCTTACGGAACGCCTGTAATTTTCGGTACTCGTCGCGGATTAGCTGAATTACCATTAGATTCAAGCTTAATTACAGATCAAGATAAAGCTGATTTACGTGATCGTGGATTTGTTGGTACTTACAAAGGTGCTAAAGTTTATGAAATTAAAAACCCTGTTGCTGATGTTACTAATGCAACATTCGCATACGATGACTCATACTTATTCGTTATCCCAACAGGAAAAGAAAACATCGTTAAAGTTGGATTCGAGGGTGACGCTATTGTTCGCGAAAAAGCTGGTAACGATGACTGGACAGTAGATTTCGATATGGCACAACGTTTAGGTGTTGCTGTATTACAAACTCACTTCATGACAATCTACAAAAACACTAATTTCGCATAATAATAAAAATTGAAAGGGGAAATCTCATGGCAACAAAAGCTCAATCAGAAGTTAAAGAAGTAAAAACTGAAATGAAAGCTAAACCTAAAAAAGCTGTAATTAAAGCTGACACTATCGTTCGTGTTTACAATAACACGACTGGCGGTGTTAGCTTTTTAAATACAGTTGGAAATTGGGTGCGCTTATTACCGAAAGGATTTCAAGATGTTACATTCTCAGATTTAGAAAAATTAAACAACACTTGCCCTCAAATGTTGGCAAGTGGTTCTGTTTATATTCAATCTGAGGAAGTTCGTCAAAAATTAGCATTAGATTATGAAAATCTATTTGAGATTAAAGACATCGACAAAGTTTTAAATCTACCATTACACGAAATGACTGAAAGATTAGCTAAAGCTCCTAGAACATTACAAGTTGAAGTCGCTCATTATTTAATGGATCAAGGAAAAGATTATCGAATGGAAGTTATTCGTACAGTAGAACGTATTACAAATATTCCAATCGTGGATCAAATCTAGGGGTAGTTGTCATGACTACTCCTTTCATTTCTATTTATGAAATCTTTTTAAATCAAATCCTAGATGAACGATTTTTAAAAACTTTATCACTCGAAAATCAAGAAATGCTTTTAGAAACAGCGTTATTACAAGCGGTTATCGATTTTGATAATTCCATTATTGATTTAACATTCGATTTAGAAAATAAATGCTTCTTAAATGAATTAACCTATGAGGAAAGGTTTATGTTAGCTAACCTGATGCACTTATTTTGGGTTCGTCGTCAATTAGAAGATGAACGTAAATTACGTCAGCAATTAGGGAACCGTGATTATCAAATTTATAGTCCAGCTAATCATCTGAAAGAATTAATGAATTTAGATGCAAGTATTTACAAACGAATTAAGCGTATGAAATACAATTACACGTTAAAGAACCATATGAAGAAACGAAAAGTCGGATCGAATGGTGAGTAATATGGATTTTGAAATATTAATTAATAGGCAAAAAGAATTATATCCGTTTTTAAATACAACAGCAGAATATAGTTTTGATGTTACAAATGAGTTTGAACATATGTTACTAGACAGCGCTAGTGCGACTCAGGTTCAACGTGAGAATGAAGAATATATGGATTGTATCATATTGGACGTTAAACAAGGTGTCGAATTAAATGACGATAAGTTTATTTTAACGCGATTAAAAGATGAATTGAAAATCGGTGAAGTGTTAAAATGGAAAAAGTTTGATTGGTTAGTGGTTTCGGAAGAAACGAATGTCGATAATTCTCATAATCATCACCGTTTGAAACAGTGTAACGGTAAAATAAAATTTACAAATAAAAAAGGTAGCATTGTTGAAGTTCCAGCTAGTATGTATAATAAGGTATTCTATACTGAGGGGACAAATCACTTAGCTCGAATGATTGTACCCGATGGTTTAATGCAATTTTATGTTGCAGATAATGATGATACCCGTGATATTGTTCGTGGAACACGTATCATTGTTAAAGGTGAAATATTTGATATTACTTATATTGACCGCATTACACAACCTAACTTAATTATGATTACTGGTAAAGAAACTACAAGTCGTGCATCAGATGACATTGAAAATGAGTTAGCTGAATCAATTTATTCGGATGGTATTGTAGGGAATGATTATATTTATGTTGGTTCAACGGCTAAATTTGAAACAATCAATCCAGCATTATTTGAACTATCGAATGAAAATGCAATTATTCGTGAAGTTGGTTCAAATTACGTGATTGTTGAGGGCTTAACTGAGGGAACAGTATATCTCAGTGCGTTATCTACACCATATAATTATCGACGTGAAATTCTAATCAAATCAGTTAATTTCGATTAGAGGTGAAATAGATGACAGCGAAATATAAAATAGATTTCCTAGCAATAAATAATAGTCTGATGAAGATGATTCATATATTAGGTACAAATGAAAAATTTTTAAAATATGCTCGTTTGATGGTTGAAACGCCATTAGCTAGTAATAAATCTATTTTCGAATTAAAAGCTAATTTAATTTCAGACACAGGATTATACAATGGACTATTTAATTTACAGCCATCAAGTGACGAAGTGGTGATTGAGGAACGTGTTTATATCTTTGCTTATCCGCTAAGACCTAGTGCTGAAATGTTTCAAACGCCAACGAATATGACGCTATATGTCTTTGACATTGTTGTTCCGAACCAATATTTTTTATGCGATCACGGTACAAAACAACGTGCTATGATGATTGCACACGAAATGGCTCAAACACTAGATGGTGAAAGGCTAACTGGTATCGGTGAAATTAAATTTTATGATTTTGATATGGGGATCGTTAAGAATACTCAAAAATTCTCAGCGTTATCACTGGTTGTAGGTGTAAATCATGCGACTATCAACTAACGAATTAAAAACTAAATACCGTTTTAACATTATAAAAGAAGAAGTTCAAACATCAATCGGAACCTTGTATTTAAGTAAGGTGAAAGATTATCAGAGATTTTTTTCAGTTTGTGGAATTTTATTTTTAGAGCGACATGAATTATCAAGTTTATTAGAAAAAATTGATGAACGATTGGCGAAAATGTACGAATCACGTCATATTTTTGATTTCTTATCAATTATTAATCGTAGTGGTGTGTCATCGCCTGAGTTCATTATTTTCGTAGACCTATATCGTAATGCCTTTAAATTTATCTTCCACGATGATGTTCTATTCAAAATTCAAGATGCGGAGCAGTACGATGAAATGTTATTACTGATTAAATTAACTCACGGATTGCCTGTCGAGTTAGAAAATCCTAATCCAGTTATTGCGAGATTAGACCGTATTAAAAAGAAAATGAATAGTAAAAACGGTGTTTCAGTTGATTTCGATTCACGATATTCGACAGTTTGGATTGCATCAGGACAAGAACCTGATAACATGACGATATATAAATTTAATGAATTATTTCATCGGTTCAGTGCAATTAAAAACCATGATATGTCTGTTCTATTTAAAACTGTGGACGTAAGCGGAAAAGTTGAAATTAGCGAATGGTTTGAAGATAAATTTAAGGACACAACGAATTATGTGGACTTAGATCAAATGAAAAATAAAACATTTTAATTGAAAAGGGGGAAATACAATGGGATTAGATAACTATATCCAACACGACGTATTTGAAGCTGTTCTTGTTGATCGCGATTCAGCTGGCGTTATTACTGATGTTAAAGTATTAGGTTATACATCTGAAACATCATTTAGTCATACAACTGAATCAGAAGATTTACGCGCTGGAATTGGTAACAAATTCTTTGCACGTTTATTCAAATCTAAAGGAGTATCTTTCACAATTACCAATGAAATCGGATCAGACTCTATGTTAGAAATGGCGACAGGAGGTAAATTTAAACCTTTAACTGAATCGTTAGCATCTGTTGAAACAGCGATCGTTGAATTATCAGGTGGAAAGGGCGTTATTAAATTAGAGAACTTACCATCTAGTGAGGAAGATTTAGTTGGGACACCACATATCTTAGATCGAAATAACCAACCGGTTAAAGGTACATTCACATTCGAAACTAAAACAATTCAATTAGAGGGAACAGAGTTAGTTGGACACGAAGTTAAAGTTGTTTATTTCGTTAAGAAAACAGAATTAGACGGTTTAGCAATTTCAGCTAGTTCATTCCCAACGGCGCGTGAAATTCATTTACGTTCTATCGTTTATGATTTTGATAACAACGTAGTAGCAAATGTTTACTATGTTATCAAACGTGCAATTCCGAACGGTAACTTAGATCGTTCTCATGCTAAAGGAGCAAACATCAGTAATCAAATTACGTTCGATTGCTTAGAAGATTCAAAAGGTAACTATTGCTATTATTTTGTAGAAAAATTATAAAATAATACATCTCAGCCCACGATTAATTTTAGTCGTGGGCTTATTTTTTTATGCTCAAAAACAAGGAGGGGAATATATGATTGATATTCCAAAAGGGTTATTATATGCCATCGGTCATGATGAAAAAGTAAGAAAGGAAATTCGTGGAGTAACTATTTTTGAAATGGATCGTACACGCGAAAGAATTTATCGAAATCAATTAGAGCACATTTCAACGTTAGAGTTAAGTCAGGACGTGTTAAACGCTTATACGTTATATATTCATTTATTAATTTTTACAAATATTCGCGTTGAATTTGCTAGTGAAAACTGGCGGTTTTTAATGCAGAAAAAACGTTCCACCCTCACTTTAATCATGGAAGAAATAAACGAAATCATTCGTGATTATGAGGAACGTTTAATGATTGAAAATAATGCAATTCAAAAAGTTTTTGGGTGATTTTATGGCTAAAAAGGGGTTTCAGAATACAACAGAATTTAAGCGCGCAATGGATCAGTATGTTAAACATTATAAAAATGCGGAACGTTATGGTGCTATTCAACTACGTGAAGATACATATAACAAACTGAAAGAAAATGTGAATGAAAAGATATATAATTCAGGTTCACCAACATCCTATCAAAGAACCTATGCGTTGAGAAATTCAATCAAAAAGGATTCATATAAAATCGAAAATGGATATGAAATTATTGTTTATTGGGATTCAAGACAATTAGCTTCCTATAAGGATCGAACCATGCGTACTATTCGTAGTAAAACAGGAGTTAAGGATGTGATGATGTATTACGGTACTCATAGATCATGGAAAGGTTCTGATTCGTGGGGAATAACTAAAGGTCAAGCGGTGGAAACACCCGTTATCCTAGATATGTATAAAGATATTTATTTTCGTAGCTATCATCAAACAGGAATGATTACTGATACAGCTAATTATATCCAACAAAACGGTAGTCAAATCGCTGTAAAAGGAATGAATACTTACTTACAAGCAAAAGGAATTACTATTAAATAGAAAGGGGGGTGGAGTTATGAAAACATATACTGGTGCAAATATTAAATCTGAGTTATTAGTGGACATATCAAGTGCGACGAAAAGTATTGATTCGTTTGTGTCTAGTGCTAATGCTAAATTACAAACATTAGGCAATTCTTTATCTAAAGACCTTAATCTAACTGGTATGAAATCATTGTTTGGTACGACTCAGTTAAAAGATTTTAATAGTCAATTAAAATTTACAACGACAGCAATGACTAATCATAACAATTCAGTTAATAAAGTGAATAATCAATACACTCAGTTAAAGTCATCATTAAAACAAACTGGACAACAAATGAGCACGGTAACGAGTGAAACAAATAAAAGTGCATCGGCAAATAATAATTTAGTCGGTCAGCTTCAACAGAATGTCGCTACTTATATGCAATTCTACGCTGTATTACAGCAAGTTCGTAATGCGTTAAGTGTTCATCAAGAAATTGATAAATCATTAACGGAAACACGTAAAGTTGCTGGATTAACGAAAGAAGAAATGAGAGCCTACCAACAGGAAACAATCGGGGTAGCTAATTCATTAGGTGTATTACAAACAGATTTAATTGATGCAACAACTGAGTTCGTTCGTCTAGGTCATGCGTTTGAAGATGCTAAAGAATTAGGAGAAATTGCGACAATCGGTGCGCGTGTAGGGGATATTGCTAGTACGGATACGGTATCGGATTATCTGATCTCTACGATTGCTGGTTTTGAAGAATTAGAAATGACTGTCGATGGTGCTACTACGGTTGTTGATAAATTCAATAACGTAGCGAATAATACATCAATTAACTTCCAAGCGATCGGTGAGGGTGTTAAGCGTTTCGCATCATCTATGAGTACAGCTAACAATAGCTTAGATGAATCTATTTCATTGTTAGTTGCTGGTTATGATGTTACGCGTGATGCGCCAAAAGTAGCTAACGCCTTAAACACAATTTCAATGCGTTTACGTGGGGTTACTGAGGACGGTGAAGAAGTAGCTGAATTAATTCCTGAAATTGATGATGTATTAGGAAAATACGGTTTAACAATGGAGAAAGTTGGTGAGGATGGAACTAAAGCGTTAAAATCAACTTTTGAAATTTTAGGTGAGATTTCAGAGATTTGGGATTATTTAAGCGACATGGACAAATCGGAAATCATTGAAGCCGTCGCTGGTATTCGTCAATCCAACGTTGCGTCAGCGATCCTAAGTAATTGGGAATCGGTTCAGAAAACGATGGAGCTTGTTGGGAATAGTGCTGGTAGCGCGTCTAATGAATACGGAATGTATATGGATTCGATGGAAGCATCTACAAATCAACTTAAAAATGCAGTAAATGCTTTATATCAACATATTGCGTCATCCGATGAAATGATTAGTCTGATTAATACGTTCACTAGCTTTATTGAAGTTTTAACTGCTGTTCCACCACAAATTTATAAAATGATTGCCATTTATGCGTCGTTGTCAGCTGGTACTTATGCTGTATCTCAGGTAGTTATGGTATTAAGTAAAGGGCTAAGTGCGTTGAAAGCTATTATGACGGGTACAGCTTTAGCAACAGGAACATTAAGCGCGTCCTTAATGGGAATTGCGCCATTAGTAGGTGTAGCTGTCTACGCTTTAGTTGAATTGTTTGGATGGTTAGATAAAGTTACAAGCAAAGAGGAACAATTAATCGGTCGTCAAAATGAATTAGATGAACGAATTAGTGCTAGTGAAGTAGCATTTAATGGAATGTCGCAGGCGGTTAGTGAAACAACCACTGTATTAGACGAATATGGAAACACTATTCAACAAATTAATGAAGCTGAGTTTTTTAAACACATTAATGATTTAAAAGAACAATTCCCCGAATTAAGGGATGAAATTAACCAAGTTATTTCGACGATGACGGATTATGGTGAAGCTACGGAGGAAGTTCAAGAGATTGTAAATAGACAACTAGCTGAGGAACAGTTAGGAATTATTCGCGATCAAATCAGTGCGAATGAGGATTTGATAAAATCACGTCAACGTTTAGCGGAAACGATTGAAGAAGAACGAAAAGACTTAAATCAGTTAATGAGTGATTATCCAAAATATGCGGATGACATTGAACGAGTAAAGTTTTCAATCGACGATAAAAGACAAGTATTAGCTGAAATGGATGCTGAGTTACTTAATGTTAAGGTATCGTTAGAGCAAAATATCGCACTTATTGAATCCTATGGATTTAGTTTAGTTGAAGTAAACGGGCAATTACAATTAGTTATACCCGAAGTGGAACGTTTTGGAGAAGTCATTGACATTACGGATTCAGTATTACAAAATGCAATTCAAGGTGTTTATGACTTAAATACAGCTGAGGGTGTGTTAGCTCAGGCTATGATTGAGTTGTCAGCTTGCGGTGAAATTAGCGCTGGAACGCTATCGTTATTACAGGAACGTTTTGACGAAAATACTGTTGCATCATTCACAAGTGCCGACGCTATTATTTCATTCTCTAATGCAAATAACTTAGCTACCGTTCAGATTGTAAAAGATAACAATACATGGATTAAAAGCTCACAAGCAAAAATTCAACAAGCGCTTCAAGAAATGCGAGTTTTAAAACAACAAGCCGATGCAAACATGAAGTATATTAATTCAATGGGAGAAGCAAAATATGATCGCTTATATGATAAAGGTTTCGATCCAGCATTATCTGACGGTCAGAGTCAAAGTTCATCATACTATAAAAATTTAAGTTCTAAATTAGCGAATGATATTGCGTTAGCTGAAAGTCAGTTACAGTATTATGGTAATGTTACGGCAACGCTTAACCAGTTATCAGTACCAGTAAGTAATAGTGGCGGTGGTGGTTATAAAAAACCTAGTTCAAGTGGATCGGGTGGATCAAGTGGTTCAAAAGGAAGTTCCGGTTCAGGAGGTTCAAGCAGTTCTAGTTCATCAAAGGAATTAGAAGAAAAGGTCGATTATTCAGAAAAGTTTGCTGATAATCTACGAAAAATTGCTGACACTGAGCATGAAATTGCGAAGATTAAAGCTAATATCGATTACGGTCAAACGGATAAAGAAGCACTTAATCTGTTAAATCAAATGGTTAATAAGCAACGTATTCTGACTGAACAGCTAAAAGATTATCAAAACGCACTAACTCAGGAATTAAATACGGTGCAACGTGGTTCAGAAGAATATTACGAACTTCAAGATATGATTCGTGATGTGGAATTACAAATTTTAAGCACAACGGAAGCTCAGAAATCATATAACAATGAAATTTATAAACTAAAGAAAGAAATTGAGGATTTCGACATTTCTAAATTAGATTATGAATTAAAGGTGCTTCAAAAAGCGTTTGATGATGAAAGTAAGTCGATGATTGAACGTGAAGAAATTGCTAATAAAATGATCGGTAAATATAATAATCAGGCTAAGGAAATTAAAGACGTTATTAATTTATTGAAAGATCAACAAAAATATTACAATGAGAATAGTTCTGAATGGCGCGACTTACAGGAAAAAATTTGGGATTATGAACTTGATTTATTAGATATTGAGTCAAAGAAATCTGATATTATTCAAGACATTAATGATGAATTATTAAAACAACAAGAGGAATATGTCGATAAGCAAATTGAGTTAATCAATAAAGAATTAAACGCTAAGTTAGATGCACTAGATGAAGAAAAGAAAGCGTTAGAAGATGCTAAAAAAGAGAAAGAAGAAGCTGAAAAACGTCAAAATATTTTAAATGAAATTGGCGATATTGAGAAAGAAATGAAATCTTTATCTCAGGATGATTCGTTATGGGCTAAGAAACGTTTATACGAATTACAAAAAGCATTAGAAGAAAAAGAGAAACAGCTTAAAGACATGGAAGAACAGAGCGAATATGAAAAGAAATTAGCTGAGATCGAACAACGTAAGACGGAATTACAGGAAGAAGCAAATAAAAAAATTGAAGCCTTAGAAACCGCCCTAGAAAAAACAGCTGATGAATTTTCAAAAGCGACTACAAACTTCACGGATTCATTAGGTGGTGTATTAAATCAGTTTATGATTAACTTAAATGCTGTGTTAGGTTCAAGATCATTGTCATCATCAGCTATGGTAACATCGGGTGGAAGTACATCAAATACGTTCAATGTTTCAATTAACGCTAATAGTAATTCATCAGGTGCTCGATTAGCGAACGATTTCATTAGCGCATTACAAAGTAAGGGATATAAAATTTAGGGGGTGATTAGATGGAATATTTCACTTTCAATGGTATATGTAGTCGTGATATTAATATGTATATCGTGAATGATGCTGAGGGATACCAGTTAACACAATATTTACCCAACATTAATCATTCGTTTGAGATTACTAATAAGTACATTATTGACGGTGGGAGTTACTATGGGGAACGTATTATTACGTTTCGTGTAGTAGCTGAAACAGATGATCCAATCGAATATATCAAAGATATGAGTCGATGGTTAGATGTTAAAGAATTTACGCCAATTAGTTTTTCACGAGAACCATTTAAACAATATTATGTGAAACGTTATGGTGAATTTAGCCCACAAGTTTATTCCGACATGGTGGTATGTAATTTACAATTTATCGCTTTAAATTATTTAGCTTATAGCACTTTTACGACAAGTGAATTAACAGCTGATAATTTTTATGATGATACGACTTACTACTTAGCTGGTTTAAAAGGGGATGCTTGCTATAAATATAATAATCTAACTGGAACGAAACAAACTTTTAAAATCTATCATGGTGGAAACAATGACGAATGTAGACCAGTCATTACTATTCGTGGATCATTTAATCAATTAACAATGACTAATCTAGCAACGGGTGAAAGTTGTTTGTTGGATTATAATGTTTCGAATGGAACGGTCACTATCGATTGTGAGAATCAATGTATTTATGTAAATGATGTTTATAACGTCACCGGTCACAGTGGCGACTTTTTTACATTGCAAGGACGTAAGAATGTATTCGTCAATCAGTTAGGTATTTTCGATTCAAGTGATGGTGATAATGTATTTCAGTTAAATTCCCCTAACAATTTTAATTTGAGTAATGTGACGTTTGATTTCAGATACGTGTATAACTAAGGGGGATTAAATATGAAATTATATAATTACAATATGGAATTATTAGCTGAATTACATAACGTTAATCCAAAAGTTACGAAAGTGTTGGGAGGAATCTCGACACTTTCTTTTACTATTGATAAGTATTTCTTCAATAAACAAACGGGTAAATTAACAATGGATCAACGTTTTGATTACGTTCAAAATGAAACCATTGTCGAATACGATAACGATTTTTATGTCGTTAAAGAGTGTACGCCATTTCATGAAACGAATATCACAAAAGAAGTGACTTGTAAGCATATTGCTGTTGAATTATCGGGAACGAAAGTAAATGGGTTATGGGGATTCTCGCCATCAATCGAAAGTTTTCAATTACCTTATAATGAGCCAACTGATCTTATTACTGGTATGCAAGATTTATTACATTACCATACGACAGGGTGGAAATTAGGGTTAATTCCTGAAAATAATAAAAGACGTAGCTTTAGTTATGAATGGTACACGCCTATGCAAATTATTTTAGACCTTGCTGAGAAGTTTGAATACATTCCATATTTCCGTGTCGAGTTAGTAAATGGTAAATTAAATAAATATGTTGATTTACTACCTGACGATTACGGTGAAATCAAGGCGTACTATCGTCATGAGAAGAACTTAAACTCAGTGAGAAAACCTATTTCGACAGAGGGAATTACTACGCGTCTATATGTGTTTGGATATGATGACATTACGTTAAATGATCTTGAAACAGAAAATAAGACGGTAAATGGTGTGACATATCCGATTCATTCGAAAGGTAAGAGTTACATTGATAATTTCGATTATTATTTACAGTTAGGTTATTCTTATGCGGATTGTATCAATAAATTCTTAAAAGTTGACAAAGTGAAAGATGATTTATACGTCGATGTGAATGACTTATATGATTTCGCTAAAAAGCAACTAGAATCCGTAGCGATGCCTGTTATTTCTTATGAAGTAAGTATTAAGGACATTGAAATTAAGGGTAAACCTGAATTAGCCGTAGGACATAAAATTAGAATTGTCGATACAGAGTTAGGGTTAGATGTAGTTGGACGTGTAACAGAGATTAGTTATAGTGAAAACGATAAGATTAATAAATCTGTAACCATTTCAAATTACTATACGTTCTCAGGTGAAACAAACGTCTTAACGAATGTCATTATCGATCAATCTAACTTAGATCAAGTAGCCGTACAAAAAAATAAAAAATTCGCTCATAGCGTTATCTTTAATGACAGTACGGGAATGATTGTGCAAAAAGATGTATCTGATCCTAATTCAGACGATCCCGAATATAAAGATGTAGTTCGTATCGGTCAATATGAAAGAGATAAATATGGTATTCAAATCCTTGACGGTCAACTACAAATGGATCGTGAAGATGCAAAAACACGCGTCTTAATTGATAATGAAACTGGTATTTGTATTTATAATGATCTAAATGGTAACGGTGTATTTTCAGAAGATGAAAAAGTATTTTGGGCTGATACTGAGGGTAAAATTCAAGCTAAACGAATTAATGTTGAGGAAAGTGATTGGGTTTTAAAAGACGGAAGTAATTTAGAGAGTCGTATTGAAGATCATGAGGGGCGTATTCAATCATCAGAAATTAAATTAGAACCTGATAATATTAAATTGACAGTTGGACAGTGGTTCGTTGATAAAAATGAATACGGTGAAAAAGTTAGTGGATTAGAGTCAACGATCACTCAAACGGTTAATGATGTAGAGTTTAAATTCACTCAAAAAGGAGCTTATAACTACATTCAAAACTCAGATTTTCGTAATGGGTATGAGTATTGGACAGACAATGGTGGAGGAATTGAAGTAGCTAACGGCGTTGGGGTATTTAGTGGTGAAACAATGTGTATCACCTCATTTCCAAGTGGTATTAAATATTCTGACTGGATTCTATTAACCGCCAATACGCATTACGTTTATGAGGGATGGATCGCTTCAATTAATGGTTTTTCGGGAAGTTCGATTACTCCACTTCATTTTTGGTGTAATACTGAGAAAACAAATGGAAATACAATGTGTGAAATATTAGATTATCGTCAGGAATGTATTGCTGGCGAATGGACTAAAGTTTATGTTCACATTAAAACCATTTCATCAAACGAACCGATTTATTTCAAACCATTTATTTATGCGAGTAACGGAACTGGTAAAGTTTATGTTAAATATTTATCGCTTAGTAAAGCGATTAACGAAAGCCAATGGACACCACATCCATCAGAGATTTACGATGGAATTACAAAAATTGATAGGGATGGAATTTCAATTTCAACAAGTAATTCAAAAACTGTAACGCGAATCGATCATGCTGGTATGGAAATTCAGGCGGGAAATAAAACGTTAGCCGTATTCCGTGAAAATTCATATATCCCAACAGTAACGGCAGATGATGTTGTTTGTTCTAATTTAGCACGCAAACATCCATATAGTAATAACTATTATGTCGATTCAAAATCAGGTAGTGATTTATATACGGGGTTATCGTGGCAAACAGCGTTTAAGACCGTTCAAAAAGCGTTAGATCAATTACCTGATATGTTAGAACATGATGTTAGAATATGGATTAAAGCTGGAAGTAATATTCCGAATTTTAAGGTTTTAAATAAGGTGGGTAATGGTTTAATTATTATTAAGTTTGGTGATTCATCTATTGTTAATGGTGGAATAACAATTTCGGGTTGTAATGGTGTTTTATTAGAACGCGATACGACTGATCGTAGTGCAACAGTTATTGATGGAATTTCGATTTACGAATGTCGCCATGCTGAGGTTAGTGGGATTTGTATTGATGGTAAAGGTTCACGCGATAGAGGTGTTTATATCGAACGTTGCGCGAAAGTTCATATCGCTAATTGTGAGATAAGAAATACAACAGAATGTGCAATTTACAACTATCAATCCATAGTTTCAGCAACGAATAATCGTGGGGCTGGTATTTATAATTATGTAACAATGGGGTTAGGATCAATCACTATTTTACCGGAAGCTGGTACATCTACGACAGTTTGTAACTATTCTAATACCTTAGTTCAACGATCTGACGGTGGTACTGGACGATTGTTTGATGGTGGTACTTATAATAAAACTGGTAGTGGTGGTTCAACGCCGACATATAATGGTACATCGAAAACCCAACGATGGAATTTTAATAATTATTATTCAGTTGAAAACTTAACATGGAACTATACGAATACTGGATCATTAGTGCAAGGTTATTGTAACGCGTGGAACACAGGGAGATGGCAAGGTTTTTTAAACTTCAATCATTCCAATGTTCGTAGTATTATTTCAGGCGGTACGAATTATAGTGGACGTATTTATATTCAACGTTTAAGTTCAAGACATGGTAATTCATCAGGTTCAAAAATCGCCTTATATGGTTCAGATGGAACAACCATTAATACAACGGAAACATTCTCATTAGGTGAGGGGAAATGGATTTCGTTGAGCACTGATGTTATTCAAAAAATCGCGAATGGAGTTATTACATCGTTCTACGTTAAGTGGGACAGTAGTGATGCGTCACGTTATATTCGTTTTGAAACTAATGCTAAATTAGAAATTACATATACGAAATAGGGGGAAATTTATGTTTGATAATGTTAATTTAAGTAAATCGTACACTTTAGATGATTTATATGGAAACTCAGTTGAAGTTTGTACGTTTAATGCAAATTTAAGTCGAGTGAGTGGAATCTCAGTTAACATGATTATTAATCGTGTAGAACTGTATGAAAAACATAAGGATGAAATCTTAACTTCTTATCGTGAGTTTAATGCTGATTTATCAGCTATTGCGGTAACAATGGGATTAGCTGAATCTGTCGTAGCTAAAGCATCAGCGCTAAATGAATTAAACGATGTTCGTGAAGAAGTTAAGACAATGGCGTTAGAGGTATTTACACAAGTGATTGAAAGTTTAGGGGATGTAGTAGTAAATCCTGTACCGATGTACGATCAAGGAGTGAGATACTAATTTATAGAAAGGGGTTGATAAAATGAACGAACCATTAACACAGGAAGATATACGTCAAAAATTAATTGAACATGGTTTATTAATTAGCCAACAGGGAGATAAGATTGATGAATTGCAAAATAATGTGACTGATTTAAGAGAATTAATTCAGCAAATGGATAAATTGGTTGTTCGATTTGATGTGACAATTAAATTGATGGAAAAAATAATGTGGGGTGGCGTAGGCGGTATTCTAATTTATTTTTTAAATCAATTATTGAGATTTATTTAAAAAGGAGTGATTGTTTATGGATTTAACTGTAATGGATGAATTAGTATTTATTGTGCCAGCATTGTGGTGTATTGGATATTGGTTAAAGAGTACCCCTAACGTTAAGGATTGGATCATTCCTTACGTGTTATGTTTGTTATCTATTGCGGGTTCAATTATGACGGTTGGTTTTAGTGTGGAAGCTGTTGCGAACGGTGTTATTGCTGTTGGGTTAGCTGTATTTGGTAATCAGTTAGTTAAACAAGCGAAAAACGTAGAATGATATTCCTAAAATAAAATAAGTACGGAGAAATAAAAGAGTTAAGGTGCGTAGCTTACGCGCCTTTTTTCTTTAAAGTGAGGTGAAAAAAATGATTACAAATTGTATCCAGTTGGATTTTAATAAAGAAAATGATTTAAAAGTACCTAGTGTTCAATATGATTCAGGAAGTCGCTTTGTTAAAATTAAACTACAACGAAATAAAAGTCCGTTTGAAATTGACGGTTATCGTGTGACGGTAGTTGCGAATAAAGTAGATGGTACAGAAATTATGAATGATTGTACGATTTTAGACGGGGTTAACGGGGTAGTTCAATTTGAAATTACAGAACAATTTAATGCTGTCGAGGGTGTTGTTGATTGTCAATTAAAATTATTTAAGGGTAAAACATTATTAACTTCCATGCCATTTAGTATTAATGTTGTTAAGTCAGTTTCTACAAAAGAAATCGTTAGTTCAAACGAACTGAAAACATTAGTTAATGCTTTAGGCGAAGTGCAAGATATTGATAATCGATTTGCTCAAACTAATGCACAATTGTCACGAGATAAACAAGATTTAATCAATCGTATTGACAATATTATTGCTTTACCCGATGGTGCGACAACTGCGGATGCAGAGTTGATTGATATTAGATTAGGAAATCAAAGAAATTTCACAAGTGCTGGAGAAGCCGTTAGAAAACCGTTAAAGAGTGTTAGTGAAAGAAAATTCACACCAAGAAACATAGACGGGAAACTAAATGTGTTAAATGATTTAACGCTATTTGAGAAGAAAACGTATGATACAAATCACTCAGTTGGTATGGAACAAGATGTGACAAATATGCCAGTCAATAACAATGGGTACTCATATTCACCTCTACAAATTAGAGATGAATTAGGGTTGATTTACTCAGACCTTTATTTGAGTCATGTTATTAATCAGGGTGTGCCGATTGCTATTTTTTATGGTTATGATGGAAAAGCGGTTAAAGTTCTTTATGGTAATGAGTTTAGCGAAAGAACAAACGTAAAATTACCAATCCCCGATAATGCCTATTATGTGGGGTTCATTCAATGGTATCAAACGACTTCACCAAAAGAATTTACAGTTAAACAAAAGAAAATCAAGTTAGATTGGTTGGACTTAGATTTACCAACAAAGGGATCTAATCGTGTCGTAACAGTAAAAAAAGACGGGACGGGGGACTTTACTTCAGTTGTCGATGCAATCAATAGCATTAATGACGCAAGTGCATCAAATGTATACGATGTGAAAATATATAGTGGAACATATAATATCTTTGAGGAACTCGGCGGGGAGGCTTTCTTTAAAGCAATTACCAACAGTACCAACTGGAAAGATTGTGGTATTCATTTAAAACCATACATTAACTTAATTGGTATTGGTGAGGTTGTTATGCTGTGTGAAGTCGACGCATCTAAAACAACCGCAGTAGCAGTAACACAAAGTTCAATGATTAATATGTATGGTACAAATAAAATCGAAAACTTAAAAATGATTTGTAGAAATATGCGATATGCTATCCACGATGAAACGGGAGGAGTTGAGGACTACGACTACCACAAGCGCGAAATTTTAAGATGTGAGGTAACACATCGCGGTAACGATAGTGGATTTTGGTCACAAGCAAATCCATACGCCTGCGGGTTTGACACTGGTAATGAGATTATTTTCAAAAACTCGACGTTTATCGCACAAGGGTGGGGAAATGCAGTGTCCTTCCATGACCGTGTATCAAATACCGACGCGACTACTATCGAGATAGACGGATGTAAATTTATCAGTAAAGGACAAGACTCTTTACGTTTTGGTACGGTTGGAACTGGAAATCAACACATGGTTTATATAAATAACTCGGATTTTAGTGACCGTATTGTATTAAATGAGGAAACAGAAAGTAGTGGTGTTGGATGTTCATATAAAGTAGTTGGGGCAAATAATACCAAAGCGGTTCATCTAGTTGTGCATTCAAAAGACAATGACACCTCTCTCCACCTACCTATTTTTACAGGTGAAAAAAGCTACGTTTGTTGTCGAAATGAAGTATCAAAAATTCAAAAACATAAAGCCTATGAGTTAAGTGCAAAAGGAAAAGCCTATCCAACTATTGCAACTGGGAACAGATTTGACTATATCGCATTGGAAGATATTGCAAAAGGTTCATCGGGGGTTATCTTCCATAGAGGTTATATCGAACAAAGCATATTAGGTGTAACAACTTCAATCGGGGACAAGGTTTCATTTGTGAATGGTAAGTTTGTCGTTAGTGAGGAAAATGTAGTTGGTATTAACGATGGTGCAAGTGAAGGATATGTCTTAATATTTTAGGAACAATTGTGTAATAGTTTAATTGTTTATAGGACGCGTTAAAGCGTCCTTTCTTAAATTAAAAATGGGGGATGGAATGATTCAAGAAACATATAAACGTAAACGACTACGTGATGAAAAAGGGAAATTTGATTCTAACACCATCGGTAGCTGATATGGTTTATCATGATGATGGAGAAACGACTGAAACGAATATAGGGGGAGTGATATATGAAAGTTGTAAATTATGTTCAAATTGATTTCAGTAATAATAAAGATATTACAGTACCTAGTATTCAACTTGATTCAGGTACGCGTTGGGTAAAATTAAAATTATGTAACAACGGTATACCAATGACTTTAGATGGTATCCGTGTTTATGTTATGGCAATTAAATCTGACGGCAAAGAAGTATTCAATGATTGCGTGATTCTCGATGCTGAGAATGGATTAATTGAATTTGAAATTACTGAGCAAATGGGGGCTTTAAAAGGTAAAGTTGAGTGTCAAATCAAATTAATGGAACAAGATAGATTATTGAGTTCTAATATTTTTACATTATTCATTAATAAATCATTAACGTTAGAAAATTCAGAAAGCACTAATGAATTAAACACGTTAGTTAAAGCCTTAAATCGCGTTGAAAACTTAGATGAAGAATTAGTACGTGAATTTACAAATACATTCAATAATTCTCAAACTGAGCGTAGTGAATTATTCGTTGAGAAAATGAATGAGTTTGAATCGCGTTTCCTTGAAATTAAAGGTGAGAAGGGCGATACTGGTCCGCAAGGTATTCAAGGACCGATTGGTCCTAAAGGAGAGAAGGGCGATCCAGGCACAACTACTTGGGAAGGAATTACTAATAAACCTACTAACTTAGCTACTGAGTCATTCGTTGTACAAAAAATCGCCGAAGCATCTCTTTCAGGAGGTGAAGTAGACCTATCGGGTTATGCAACAAGAGAAGAATTAAACAGTAAAGTCAACGTTTCAGATTTATCGAGTGTGGCGACAAGCGGTAATTATCAAGACTTAATTAACAAACCGACAATTCCGACAGTTGACGTTACTAAAGAATATGTTGATACACAATTATTAACTAAAGCGAATATGTCAGATATTCCTAGTTTAGATGGCTATGCAACGGAAACTTTTGTTACTAATAAAATCGCAGAAGCGTCATTAGGTGGAGAAGTTGATTTAACTGGTTATGCAACAAAAGATGAACTAAATACAAAAGCAGATAATACTCATACTCATGTAATGACAGATATTACTGATTTGGTAATTCCTGATATTGATGTTGATAAAAATTATGTTGATACACAATTAGCTACAAAAGCAAATATTACAGATATTCCAACTAAAGTATCAGAACTTACTAATGATAGTGGATATTTAACTGTAATTCCTGAAGAATATGTAACAGATACAGAATTAGAATCTAAAGGATATTTAACAGAACATCAAGATATTAGCAACCTAGCAACAAAAGCAGAAGTACAAACCAAAGCAGATGTTAACCATATTCATAGTCAATACTTAACAACTATTCCAACAGAATACATTACTGAAACAGAATTAGCTGATGCATTGTCTACAAAAGCAAACACATCCGATATTCCATCTCTTGAAGGATACGCAACAGAAACATATGTAACTAATAAAATTGCTGAAGCATCATTGAGTGGTGGTGAAGTAGATTTAAGTGGATACGCTACTAAAGATGAATTAACCGTTGGACTAGCAAAAAAATCAAACGTGGAACACATTCATAGTTATAATGATTTAACAAATAAACCAACAATTCCGTCTGTTGAAGGTTTAGCTTCTACTGAATACGTAGATAATGCAGTATCTAATATTACTATTGACACATCTAATTTAGCTACCAAAGATGAATTAAATACAAAAGCAAACTTAGTACATACTCATATTTCAAGTGATATTACTGGATTATCAATAGTTGCAACAAGTGGCGACTATAACGATTTACTAAAAAAACCTGTTATTCCTACTGTTGATGTAAATAAAGAATATGTTGACGCTCAATTATCTACAAAAGCTAATATAAGTGATATTCCAGATTTAACTGGATACGCATTAAAAACTGAAATACCTAGTGTGCCAACTAATACATCTGAATTAGTAAATGATAGTGGATTCTTAACATCTGTACCAAATGAATATATAACTGAAACTGAGTTAAGTGCAAAAGGTTATTTAGTATCATCTGACATAGTAGGAAAAGCAAATATATCTGATTTATCTTCTGTTGCTACTACTGGTGATTACAATGATTTATTAAATAAACCAAATGTAACTAATGGTAAAGATGGAGAAAATGGTGCAACATTTACTCCTAATGTTGATACAGATGGAAATTTATCATGGACAAATGATAAAGAATTAGAAAATCCTACAACGATAAATATTAAAGGTGCAAAAGGAGATAAAGGTGATGTAGGTCCACAAGGTTTAAAAGGAGATAAAGGTGATCGTGGAGAACAAGGACCGATTGGTCCTAAAGGTGACACAGGGGAACGAGGTCCACAAGGAGAACGTGGCGAAATTGGACCGCAAGGTGAAAAAGGAGATAAGGGCGATAAAGGTGATCGTGGAGAACAAGGTCCACAAGGTTTAAAAGGTGATCGAGGTGAGGTTGGACCACAAGGTCCTATTGGATTAACTGGATCACAGGGTATTCAAGGACCGATTGGTCCTAAAGGAGATAAAGGTGAGCAAGGCGAAAAAGGTGCTGACGGCAAAGATGGACAAGACGGTTTAACAACATCTATTTCGTTAAATGGAACAGTATATAGTCATGTTGACGGTACTATTACATTGCCAGATTATCCAACTATTCCAACAAAAACAAGTGATTTAATAAATGACAGTGAATTTTTAACATCTATTCCTGCTGAATACATTACTGAAGCTAAATTAAATGAAAAAGGATATTTAACAGAACATCAAGATATTAGTGGGAAAGCAAATATTTCAGATTTATCAGCCGTTGCAACAAGCGGTAATTATAATGATTTAATTAATAAGCCAACAATTCCAAGTATTGAAGGATTAGCAACTGAAACATATGTAAATGACAAAATTACCCCGAAGTTAACAGGAAACTCTACAACAAATAAGACATTAACATTAACGGTTGACAAATATCAATATGCTGTGTTATCAAATGGAGACTCAATTAACTTGCCGTCCGTAAGTTCTTTCACTGAAATTCATTTATTCTTTAAAGCCGACACTGATTTAACAATAACTTTCCCATCTGTGAGTTGGCAATCAATACCATCTATCACGTCTGGTCACACTTATGAAATAATTTTCACATATGTTGTTGATAAGTGGTTAGCAGGTGTTATTTGCTATGGATAAGAGGTGAAATTTGAATGAGTAGAAAATTATTATTTAATAGAAATAGTACAATACCATCATACGGTTATGTTAGATATTCTGGAACTATTGTTAAAGCAGACAACACAATAAAATCATCTATGAGAAATGCAATTTTAAAAGGAAAAACAGAAACGAGTGCAGGGTCATCTAATATTTTTAACATAAATGGAGAAGTAACAGATTTTAACAAGACAACGCACGAAATAAGTGGAGATACCGTTACTGTAATTGGGGGGGCGTTTGTCGCATTCAAGATTTCATTGGAGGCAAATAAAACATATACAATCAGTTGTAAAACCAATGTTTTCGGTGGTGTTGCTATAATATCTGATTACACTCGGTCTGGTTCTGATCTTTTACACCCTAGAATAACTGGTACAGAAATGAATTTCACATATACACCAACATCTAATTACCCTAATGCCGGATTATTGTTATATGGCGGTAGTTATAATGCTGGCGTAACATATAGCGATATTTTTATCACAGACGGAGCATCATCAACTCAGAGCTCAACAAGTGTTACCAATCCTGTATTAAAAATTTCGAATACAACAGAAATAACAATAACTGAATCAAATATAGTAAAAAATAAATATATAAACGGCTACACAGGAGAGATAACAGATACTCCGCAAAACATAGGGATATTCACAAGAATAGTAGAACCATCATGTACTTATATTTATAGTGGTATTGCAAATATGAGCTATTTCGTTACATCTACCAATGGCGGTAGAATGACTTACAATATTGTTGATAAAAGTAACAATATTGTATCTTACGGGTTTACAGCCGACAATAAGTCTGATACAGCAATAACTATTCCTAGCAATGGATATAAAATAACAATATCTGTTGATTCAACAAAAACTAATGTTATTAGATTAAAAAAAGATAGCGAACCAAATGATATTAAAAGGACTATTTTATCATGTAATGAAGAAGTCATCCTTCGTTCGAACGAAGATGTATATGATGAATTAAGCCTATTAAATAGTCAAGTAATTCAACGCATCGGAAATGATGGGACGGTTTTAACTTCTGAAATATTTAAAAATGTTAATTTTTTAATAGTGGACGAGAATGGGAATAATCTTGACAACATTACATCTTTTGATGGAACGACTTATATCACAACGTCAAGTGACACTATTGCACCAGACTTCGATGGTGAAATAGCTACTGATAATTAATATTAGAAAGGAGGAATAAAATGAAGTACGCTATATTAGTTGGTGAAAAGTTGATTTATGCAAAAGATTATTACTTTTGCAATAATGGAGAACTGATTACCAACTTCAATAAAGATATTGAAGCTATGACGCAACAGGGATTTAAGGTTGTTGTAGACGAAAAACCAAAGTATGACAAAGATTTGCAAAGCTTATCTGTTGTTGGTTACGAAGAAACAGATGATAGCATTACGATTATTTATGAGATTCTAAATATACCTGAACCAAAGCCAACTCCAACTTTAGAGGAGAGGGTTATTAGTTTAGAATCAAATTCACTCGATATTGTAGCAACCACATGGGAAATTGATTATCGTGTCAGTGAATTAGAATGGTTCATAGAGGATAATATGTCACCTACTATGAGCGTAGCAAAAACCATGAATTTAAAACTAGGAGGTAATACTATGGCATTATCACGTTTTGAACAAGCTAAAATTATGATCTTAGGTGGAGCATATAATCGTGAAACATTAGAACGTCAATTAAAACGTTACTATGAAAAAGGTGATTTAACTAAAGACGAATATGAAACATTGATCGCTTTAATGGATGCTAAAGAATTAGTTACAGAAAATTAATAATTAAAGTCACTCTAATGGGTGACTTTTCTTTTTATAATCAAAAAAAAGGGGGATTTATATGACTAAAGTATTAGTTTTAGATGCCGGACATGGTGGAAATGGTTCAACAGCTGGTAAGAGAACATTAAATGGCGCAAATGGTGTTATTTATGAATGGAATTTAAACAATGCTGTTTGTAATTATATCGCTGATATTTTAAAGGACTACGATGTAACAATCCATCGTACAGATGATACGAGTGGAAAAACCGATATTTCATTGTCTGAACGTGTTAAACGTTGTAATCAATATAACCCTGATCTATTTATCTCAATTCACCATAACGCTCATAACAGCGTGTGGGGAGATCATTCAGGAACAGAAGTTTATTACCATACGAACGGTACAGCTGAGGATAAAAAAGTAGCTGGATTATTAGCTCCTAAATTAGCGTCAGCGTGTGGTGTACGAAATCGCGGTGTGAAACACGCGAAATTTACAGTTTTAACGTGCCGTGCAACGGCTATTTTAGTAGAGGGTGGGTTTATGGATAGCGTTAATGATTATCCAATCATTACAAGTGCGAAAGGTCAGAAAGCCTATGCTCAGGCTGTTGCCGAAGTTGTCATTGATTATCTCAAATTAACGAAGAAAAAAGTGTCACAATCTGTTACGCCATCAAAAAAAGATTCATTTTTAGTTAAGATTACTTGCGACGAGTTAAATATCCGTAAAAGCGCGAGTTTTGATTCAAAAATCGTAGGTGTTGTTAAGAAAAATGAAGTTTTTACGATCGTGGAAGAAAAAAATGGTTTAGGTAAGTTAAAATCGGGTGCTGGTTGGATCAGTATGAACACTAAATACATTGAGAAATTATAGGGTACTTCTATTAGAAGTACCCCTTTTTTTATTTTTAATTCATAATTTTTATTAGAAATGAATAATTTTTATTAATAATCATACAATATTATTAGTTATTGTGGGATTATTAATGAGAATTATTAATTAAAATTGTTAGAAAACTGTTAGAATCCTAATTTGATCGCTGAACGAAAATGATAAAAAATTAGAAAACTATTAAAAATCCGTTGCATTTCTAACTTACATTTCATATAATTTAATAGTTAATTAGAAAACTAATCGTAAACTAATTGTTTTCTAATTTGAGCGTAAAGGAGAGGTTAAGTATGGTAAAGAGTAATGATTTACTGAAATTGAAAGAAGTAGAAGAACAAATCATCGGAATGGATATTGGGCGTGGATGTGTTAAAGCTCAATCAGAATTTGATGGTGAAACATATTCGTGTATGTTCAAATCAATTATCGGATTAGGACGTAAACTTGATTTTGATAAGTATGATGATCCAATCTATATCGAGGTAGACGATGATGGCATGGATTATTTTGTAGGACATTTAGCTGAAATTGAAGCAGATTTACCTATTCATAACACATCAGACGATAAAGTCAGTGATATTGCAAAAACATTAGTATGTGCTTGTTTAAATGAAATTGCTGTTTCGGATCAAGTGAAAATTATGTTAGGTGTTCCAAAAAAACTTTACACGAAGAAAATTTTAAACGAAGTCATCAATGCGTATAAGGGTAAAACATTTAAAATTAAAAACAAAATTAAAAGTACATTCAAAAAAGTCACAATCAACGATATTATGATCTGTCGTGAAGCTGATTCAGCCATTCTTGAACAATATGAATTAGACGCTAACTTAATCAATTCAAAAGTAGCGATGGCTGTTATGGGATTCAAAACATTAGAGTTAGCCTACTACAATGAGGGATTTAAGTTTAATGATAAAAAATCTAAGACGATTGAATTAGGGAATCTTACTATGTTGAAGTATGTTCAAGACCGTTTACAAGAAAATGAAAAATTAACTAAAGATTTAGCTGAGATTGATTCATCAGCTAACTATGATGATTGGAAGTTGAAAGGGAATAAGGTGCTTTTAAATTCATTCAATATCGCCTTAGAACGTACATGGGTGAATTTAACCGATGTAACAATTTTTTGCGCGGGTGGAACTTTATTAAATTTAAAAGACTTCCCTGATTTTAATTATGAATTAGTATCTGATCCTCAAATGGCTGTCGCTCGCGGATTGTATATTGCGGGGACTAAACACTTCAATTAAAAAGGGGAATTTTTATGGGTAAAAAAGCAACAACAATTAGTTTAGAAGAACACGCGTGGGATTTAATTCAATCCTATATGGATTCAAAGAAATTATCTAATCGTAATACGGCTATTGAATGGATCATATTAGAGCATAATTCTTTTTGTAATGGAAATGTCGTGGTTAGTGATCCTAAAGCCGTAACGCCCGTTAATGATAAACCAGTTAAACCAAAAAAAGAGAAACGAAATTCAAATGTTAGTGATGAATCGTTTAGAGCTAATACGTTTGATATGATGCCTGACGAATAGGAGGGTTTTGATGGGTAGACGTAAAAAGGAAATGGATGATGTTAAAGGTACCAGTACGTCATTTAATATCTCGCCTGAATTTGCTGATATTATTCCTCACTTAGATCAGCAATACAATAAAAGTCGTTATATTTGTCAGTTGATTCAAGACGACATGAATGGTGCTTCAAAGTTAGATAAGATCATTTCGATGTTGGAACGTATGCGTTCTGAATCGGACGATTTATTTTAATTAGTAGGTATATTTAGTGTTCCGAACGAATACATTATATTGTACGTCAGAGTGTTCGTTGCTATTAGATACAGAACGTGTACGTCAGAGTCCGTTATCCGTTGGTGTCATCGGCAACGAACACTTTTATTTTTTGAGGTATCGGTTGACCTCACCCGTTCCAACGGCGGGCTGATTTCAACCTCTAGCGACGGACAGGGAAAATTTTACCAATTTAAACAAATTTAGGGGGTATTATTTATGAGTGAAAAAGCTAAACAATCAAGTGCGCTTATGGATAAGTTTTTTGAATGTGAGTTAGCTCCATCATTTATAGGTATCTGTGTCGCCCCATTCGTAGCATCAGCTTCACCCGTACTTGGAACAGCATTAGCACTCGGAGCGACAGCTTTAGGTTGCATTGAATTAAAAGATACGATTAGGAAATCACTTGATCCTAACCGTGAAAAGATTCAAAAATTATTTGAAAATGTGAAATTCTGTAATTCTAAAGGTGAGTATCCTAAGCTATTAAAATCTTATAAAAATGAATATTATTATTTTGACTTACCTGATGCAATGGACAAACGCGATATTATGAAATTAAAAGGATTACTCACTACATCGCTTGAATGTGATGACATTAGATTTCAGATCAATGAAAAGCCGTACTTTATGAGAGTGATTCACGACAAACAATACGGTCCATATTCAGATGAATTATTTAGACGTGTAACAGCGCCTAATGGTGAGGGTGAATATATCAAGATTAAGAAAGTAGACACAAGTAATCCTTATTTTGATTTGATTTATGTTGATCCACCTTTACGTGTCACACGCGATGTATTAGAGAAGTTAACACAAACGTTCAGCTCATATTTTAGAAATGAAGTTGAATTTCATGCGTATAATGGTGTTTATTTTTATAAAATTTTCAAAAATCATTTAAAAACAACTTATGAATACCAACTTGGAGAATATAAAATCTCTAACGTTGATGATGGATTGCAAGTATTGGTTGGTTTTTCTAAGTTAGGGATGGCATGGATTAACTTATCGAAACAGAATCCTCACATTATTTTAGCTGGATGTACGGGTTCAGGAAAATCAACATTATTACATTCGATGTTGTGTAATTTAATTGAGAACTATCCCCCTGAACGATTAAATTTTTATTTAGCTGATTTTAAAGAGGGGATTGAGTTGCAAGATTATGAAGATGTAGCTCATGTTAAAAAAGTCATTACCGATATTAATTTATTAGAAGATTTATTGTTAGAAATTGACGCTGAACGGGCTAGACGTAACAAATTATTTTCAGAATGTCGAGTTAGAAATTTATTAGAGTATAACAAAAAATTCCCTGACGCTAAGTTGCCATATGTATTTTTAGTTATTGATGAAGTAGCTACTGTTCAAGGGTTAGCTAAAACACCTAAAGCGGAAGTTAATCGATTAATGGCGAAGTTAGGACAATTAGGACGTTCATCAGGCGTTCACGTATTATTATCTACTCAGCGCCCCGATAAAGATGTTATTACACCGTTAATTAAAACTAACTTCAATAATCGTATTTGTCTAGCCGTTGAAGATGATGCAAACTCAGAAATTATATTAGGAACTAATGAGGGTAAATATTTACGTGGGAACGGTCATGGTATTCTAAAATACGGTCGTGATCGTGTGGAATTTCAAGGCTTTTATTTAGATAAACGAAATCAAGGTAATATATTATCTAAACACTTAGTTCCTAAACTATTCGATAGTGAATATGAAGTAAAAACAAAAGCTGATGCGATGCCCGTCAATAATCATGCTATTCGTAACATACCGAAAATGGATGACGGATACGGGGCTGATTATTAATGAGAGAAACTAAACGAGATATGGAGATTAAAGAATTTCTTTCAAAGTCGTATGCTACAACTAGCGTATTATGTGATCTATTTTTCAATGGAAGTTTAAGAGCCGGTCAAAGTCGGTTGCAAAAATTATATGAAAATGATTATTTGATGCGGAAACGTGCGTTTGTATCTCAGGAATTTGCTTACTGGTCGGGAAGTAGACGTAATATTAAATCAAGTCATTTAGCTCACCGACTCATGATTACTGAAACATTTTCTAAGATCAAACAATTAGAGGGCATTGATATTTTAAATTATGATTTTGAATTTAGTTTTCATGAAATTGTGGCTGATATTCGAATGGAAGTCATGTACTGTGGGAAGAAGTTTGTATTGCTAGTCGAGTGTGAATATTCAAAGTATTTCGACACAACAAAATACGACAATTTTTACAATAAGTATGTCGAAAACCCGTCTGAATATTATCCCTATTTCATGCGGTATCCATCAATTATTGCGGTAACTGACAGAACAATTCCACCTAGTAAAGTACCTGATAATAGAGTTAGTAATCGAATCGTCAATGTTCATGAAAATTACGATAATATCAACGATATTCGACAACATTTAAGCGGTTTTTTTAAGAATCAGTTATCGGTTAGTGTTCCAAAAAAATAGAAATAACGGTCAGTGAAATTGCCTGTCAATTATTAATTAAAAATCATTCGACAACTGTTCGGGTGATTTTTTTATTATGCTAAAATTTAAGACGTTATAACTGAAATTTTTAGTTTTTAAGTATTCAATATTCAAAATAAATGATTATTGGTGATATAATACTTATTGTAAAATTTTGGGTAGTAATGACAGAAAAGGGGGAATAATCATGAAAGTGAAATATCATGATCCTGATATGCCTAAATTAGAGTATATTGGTGGAACAGATAAAAGTAACTGGATGGATTTACGCGCTGTTAAAGTAACAGTAATCAAGCCTAGCGGTGAAGTAAAAACTTACGTTGGATTTGATGAAGTTACATACAAACGTGATGATTTATTAAAGGTATCGTTTGGAATTAGTGCTGAGTTACCGGAGGGGACAGAAGCCTATATTATTCCACGTTCAAGCCTATTCCAAAACTACGGTTTATTCTTAACGAATCATTTTGGATTAATTGATCGTAGTTATTGTGGGGATAACGATGTTTGGATGGGGCAATTTTTAGCGATGCGCGATGGAAAAGTATCTAAATATGATCGATTAGCTCAATTCCGTATTCAGCAACGCATGGATGACTTCATGATTGAAGAAGTTGAAACATTAGGTAACGCTGATCGTGGTGGATATGGTTCTACAAATAAACAGTAATAGAAAGGAGAGTTAACATGGCTCAAATTAAATCATTTACATTTACGTGTGAGTTTAAAGAACCGCGTGAAATGGCTAAATTAATGTCATCAGACAATAATAAAGGGTGGAAACGATTAAATTTCCCTGTCACTGACGGTAGTTCAGTACAGTTCTTAGATTTATTCGGGATGCCTTTTACAACATTTAAAACTTATGTTAAAGATGGTGAAAAATCATCTAAAGAAGTTACAGTTAAGTGGGAAGATCGTTTCAATCCATCGATTGTAGATCAAGTCGTATCTTACTGTAAATACGTTTTAGATTTAGGTGAGCGTCAAGAGTTCATTACTGAGTATGATTTCTTAGTTGCACTTCATGACGCTGTATTAAATGGTAAAGTTCAAGGTCAAAAATTATACGTTCGCGGTCAAATCGTATTCCAAAAATACAATGGACAAGTTCAACGTCGATTCAAACCTCAATTTATCTCATACGCAAAAGGTGATAATTTATCATTTGATGGTGAAATCTCATTCGTATTCGATTCTGAGTCATTAGATATGGAATCAGGTAAAGAGAAATCACAAGTATATGTTGACGGTTATGTGTTAGACTACGATAAAGACGCTAAAAAGAAAGTGTTTATGAAAGAAACTTTTGTCTTAGATTACTCACATATTAATGAATTAACTGATGCTGATGATATTGATACAGCACGTCGTCAACTTAAACTTATTTCTTCACTTTTAAAGGTGAAAAAAGGATACCATGAGTTTGGATTCGTAGTTAAATTCTTAAATGGATCAACTGAGCAAAAGTTAACATTAGAAGATTTATCAGATTTCGAACGTGATATGGTTGATGCTGGTATCACGACATTAGAACAAATTCAAAAAGATCGTGGTATGCGTTCAGAATATCGTAATGAAGTTCGTTTAATTCGTCCATTGTTATCGCGATATTCAACTGGTGTCGTAGAACGTGATGACTTAACAGAAGATGATTTCATTGTTAAAGTAGCTGATCCGTTAGCTGACTTATTCTCTAACGTAGAGATCAATGATGATGAAATGCCGTTCTAGGTGTCAATATGAGTGATTCATATAAATTATTTCATGGTGAAGCAACCAGTGTAATTAAAGATTTACCATCCGAATCAGTAAATCATTTAATCACTGATCCACCGTACAACATTAGTCGTGAAAATAATTTTAAAACTATGGGGAGAGCTGGAATTGATTTTGGGGAATGGGATAAGGATTTCGATTTAACGTGTTGGATAAAGGATTGTGTTAGAGTTATTAAAAAAGGTGGTAACATCGTTATTTTTAATGACTGGAAAAACTTATCTTATATTGTTGAAGAATTAGAAAAAAACAACTGTGAAATTAAGGATTTAATTCGCTGGGAGAAAACAAACCCTATGCCTAGAAATCGTGATAGACGATTCATTGTAGATTATGAAGTTGCGATATGGGCAGTAAAAAAAGGGGATAAATGGACTTTTAATCGAATTAGTGATACATATGAAAGACCGTTGTTAAAATATCCTATTACACCTAAATCAGAAAAACAAATGGGTGCTCACCCAACTCAAAAACCAATATCGGTAATGGAATGGTTAATTATCCGACTTACCAATGAGAATGATGTTGTTATTGATCCTTTTATGGGTTCAGGTTCTACTGGAATCGCTTGTTTAAATACTAATCGTCGATTTATTGGTATTGAGCTAGATGAAAATTATTTCAATATTGCTCAAAAACGGTTGAATAATTAATATCAAAAAATTCACTCTTAAAAGTGAAAATAAGGGGGATGGAATATGGCACGTCGTAAAGTAGGACGTTATAACGAAGTTAAAGTTGATTTAGCAAGTTATGACTATTATTTACGTGGAGAGGGTGGTATCGGTGAAGTTTTGCCGTCTTAGTTGGTAACGATTAAGATTATCAGGGGGCGAAATCGGTGAACCCTAAGTCGTTTGATATGGGAATACCGAGGTAATTAACTAGATAACGCAAGGCTAGTTGACACCGTAGAGCGTAGATGGTGAATAAATATAATCCATCCAAGAGCGTCCTCCATCCTACGGGATGAAAATGTACGCCAAGCTAGGTATGAATTAACATACCGATGAAAATGGGGGAAACCCCTAGAGCAACGGATAAAAAGCCGTTGGTTAATAACAATCTGAAAACTACACTCGCTTATGAAATCGGACGTAAATATGGTCGTGACGCTATGCTAATCCTCGAAATCGGTCAAGAAAACGGGGTAGAACATTTATATGATGCCTATGTCGATGAAGTTAAGACATGGCAAGATTTAACGGACGTAATCGATGATATTGTAGAATATCGTGACACTGATTACTCACATTTAAAATTTATTTGTATCGATTCAACGGATGAATTATTCCGTTTAGCGGAGCAAGAAGTTGTCCGTTTACATAATAAAGAATGTCAACCTGACAAACGTACTAAGTCAATTAACGGATGTTTTGGTGGGTTTCCTGTCGAAGCCCCTTACGTTAGTAATAACGTATTGTGATTCTGTGAACCCGATTACTCAGGGGTGTGTAGGTTAAATCCTATGCTAACGGTGAAACCTAAGTCGTAAGATATGGCAATACCGTGTCAAGTTCTATAAATAGAAAAGATGTATCGACTATCCCGACAGGGAGTACAGCCGAGATTGAGTTACGGCTGGAAGCGCAGAACCCCTAATTATTTAGGGTGAAGATATAGTCAGTGCTTATGGAAACATAAGGTTTACACGTTGGACGTGGTATGGACAAAGCTGTTGATTTAGTAGTTGAAACGATTTGGAAGTTAAAAGAAGTTAATCTTTCTTTATTCTTCATCGGTCATACAAAAATGCGTACTAAAAAAGATCCACTAACTGAAATCGAATTTGAACAATTAACAACTAACATGAATAACAAATACGATAATACGATTAAAGATAAAGTTTACGTGACAGCGACAGCTTATCTTAAACGTGAAGTGGATCATGATAAAGGTCGTATTATTGCTGAGGAACGTGTGATTAGTTTCCGCGATCAATCATTTGCGGTAGATACTAAATCACGTTTCCGTAACATCAAACCGTCAATTTCATTCTCAGCTGATGAATTTATCTCAGCGATTGAAGATGCTATTCGTGCTCAAATCGAGGATCACACTGGTCCGGTATCTGAACAAAAATTAGCTGAAATGAAAGAACGACAAGCAACTGAAAATGAAGTTGTAAATAAAGTTGTATCGCGTGAAGAACGTATTGGATTCATTACAGAAAATTACGCTAAGTTAATTCCATCAGCTCAAAAGGGCTTCCTAACGATGTTAAAAGAACATAACATCAAAAAAGTTCAAGACGCTGATGATGTATTACTAAAC
>OGXS01000309.1_pt1 | contig 48962 bp, 40 predicted proteins | sample 1576371 | NCBI WGS metagenome assembly OGXS01 (sample SAMEA3541475, study PRJEB24748) | human gut metagenome | biome: human gut; feature: human-associated habitat; material: faeces | place: China | collected 2012
CTCAACATTAATAGTAAGGCTCTGCTTCTGCATGTTGATAGACTGGATTACACCAACCGTATCTGCCCATGCTCCAGCGATTACCTGGACTGTGTCGCCCTCCTCGTAGTCCATGACTACTTCCTCTCTCTGGATTCCCAGAGGAGCCATCTCCGCATCTGTAAGCGGCACCGGCTTAGATCCAGGTCCGACAAATCCTGTCACACCTCTTGTATTACGAACAACGTACCATGTATCATCGTTCATAATCATGTGTATCAACACATAGCCTGGAAACATCTTTTTCTGAGATACTTTCTGGACACCGTTCTTCATCTCAACAACGTCTTCCAGCGGTACTCTTACTTCAAGGATCTGATCCTCAAGATGTCTGTTCTCGATTGTCTTATCAATGTTGGCTTTTACTTTGTTCTCGTACCCTGAATAGGTATGAACTACGTACCATTTTGCCTCTGACATAATCTCACCTTTCTTGTCCGTTTTGAGTTATTTAATTAATAAATCTACTCCGTACTGGGCGAAAAAATCTACAAGTGCGATAATCGCTCCCAGGACCACGGATACAGAAACAACCGCTGCCGTCTCTTTTGCAACTGTCATCTTGTCTGGCCATACGATCTTCTTGAACTCTCTGTTCAGACCTTTGAACCAGCTTTCTTTCTGAGTTTTCTTACCACTCATCGACATTCACTCCTTCTTGCGGCGATTATTTTGTCTCTTTGTGCAATGTGTGTTTCTTACAGAATCTGCAGTACTTCTTGGTTTCCATACGTTCCGGATGAGATTTCTTATCCTTTGTCATGTTGTAGTTACGCTGCTTGCATTCTGTACACTCCAATGTGATTCTTGTACGCACAACTTCCACCTCGCTTTATATTCTTAGTTAACGTGTTTCGTGGCAGCTTGCGATGCTGCCCGATTTTAGGCATAAAAAAAAAAGCCTACTTCCATTCGCCCGAATATCGTATCATATCCAGGCTTAAAAAGCAAGCTTTTTCCTATATTATTTGCATTTTTTTGAAAGAACTTTTTGGGAAGAAATCTACTGCAGCTGCTTATACCAGATATTTCCAGGATTGACGGAACGCAGCTGATAACTTCCATTCTGATACACAAATTCGGCGCTCATCTGCGAACTTCCGTCTGCATCTTCTACGCCATCACCTGTTTCTGACACAGACCGGCTCTCATTTTTATTTTCTTCTTTAAAAGTAACTTTATAATCATAGGACAACGTTCCCCTGACCACTCCTGTTACACCGCTGATCACATATTTTCCTTCATAATTATCAAGTTTTACTTCTTTCGTTATATAACCGTCTCCGGAACCGAGCTGCTTCTTCAGGTCATTATAGAATTCTTTGTTCTCTTTTTTGCAGGAAGAATCCTTCTCAAACAATCCTGCTACTTCAGAGAAAGATTTGCCTGCCTTCGCAGCTTTCACATATGCGTTCAGGATGTCCTGCATCTTTCTGTTAAATTTCTTTTTCCCATTTTCCGATATCTTCATCTTGGAAATCGTCGCATTTCCTTTATCTGACGCCCGGAACCCGGACCGGTACATCCGGAAGCACGGAACTTTTACCTTGATCTTATGTTCCCCTTCAATCAATGACACTTTGTATTGTTCCAGATTGTCAGAGTCATCTTTCAGCTTAGAATCCTCCGTCAGTTTTATATCATCGATCCAGGCTTTGGAACCTGCCGGAAGATAGAGATTAAAGTCATTTGCTACTATCTCGTCTGATGATACTTTCCAATCAGTAAAAAAAAGAAGGTTTCGTTTTTTCTGTTTTTGAACAATAAGCATCTTCGTCTTTTCTTTGTTATCTTCTGTCTTATATGCAACGGTAAATGCACGCTGCTTTCCGCCGGATTCTACCTCTGTCTGACGATTTTCCTTTGTCTCTTTTATTTCATAACCGGAAATCCCTGTAACCGCATTTTTCTTCATATAGCTTACATATTCATCCTGCGTTACATATCCGTTTTTCGGAAGATCTGACAAGCGCCCTGCCTTCTTCCAGTTTTCCTGCATATACGCCTTACAATAGCGCTCTGCCACCGCCTCCGGGCGACCGTGATATACTTCTATAATACAGAATACAGCAACTATAAGGATCCCTGCTGCAATTCTTTTCACTGCTTTCTTCTGTCCGGTTGTCATATCTGACCAGGAACGTTTATCCCGGATAAATTGCGGCACACGACTCGGATTTTTTCCTTCTTTTTCCCGTTTTATCTTCTTTTCTTTCCGCTTTCTCTCCCATGACTGAAGAATTTCTTCATATGCATCTTCTTCCGGAACATCTTCATAGTCCTTTTTCTTCTTGATGAAATCTCCGATATCCCCCGTGAACATACGTGTCGGCTCATCTGCCTCTTCTTTGCTGTCCTCTCCGATCATTCTGGTCGGTTCTTCAACCGGTTCTTCTTCCGGGGTTTCATTCTCTTTCAGATCCTGTTCTCTCAACTTAATCTTCCTGTGAAGTTCCTGTTCCAGTTCTTCCCGCGTCACTTCTTCGATCATATGGCCCAGATTCTCCGGAATTGTGAGCTGCTTTTTCAGATCATCATTTTCTTCCGGTTCTTCGCTCCACTCTGGTTCGAATAATTTCTTCGCTTCATCAATTACTTTCTCCGATTCCTCTGCTATCTCCTGATCGGAAAATTCTACCTTCCGGGCTTTTTCCAGTCCTTCCAGATCATTATATAATGTTTCCTCTTTTGATTCGGGAAGACGCATTCCACAATAATTGCAGAAACGGGCATCATCTGGATTGTCAGACTTGCAATTCGGGCATTGACGCATAAGCATTCCTCCTTTTCAAATCACAGCCGGGCAGCCATGCCTGCTTGCCGTTTTTTACTCCTTGCATTATAACACTAACTTGAAATTCTAGCACATATTCTCCTGCTGTTTTTCAAAATCCTGTAAATCTTATGTCAAAAAATGTCAAAAAATCCGGCAGGCCTCACAAAAGCCGCCGGATTTTACTGTTAACTTTATCTACACTTAGAATAATCCTGTGATCCTTCCTTCATCATCCACGTCAATTCTTTCTGCTGCCGGAACCTTCGGAAGACCAGGCATCGTCATGATGTCTCCTGTCAGGGCTACAATGAATCCTGCCCCCGCAGAGACTTTCAGGTTGCGGACTGTAATGTCAAAGTCTTTCGGTGCTCCAAGTTTCTTCGGATCATCGGTCAGACTGTACTGTGTCTTCGCCATACAGATCGGTGCGTTGCCGAATCCAAGATCCGTCAGCTGTTTTACCTGCTTCTGGGCTGCTGCCGTAAGTACTGCTTTATTACCACCATAGATCTTCTGCACGATCTGATCCAATTTATCTTCGATCGTTCCTTCCAGTTCATATGCATAGTGGAAATCACCTGGTTCCTCACACAGACGTACCACTTCTTCTGCAAGCTTCAGACCGCCTTCGCCGCCCTTTGCCCATACTTCGGAAAGTGCCACGTTTACTCCGACCTCTTTACATTTCTCCTCTACAAGATCCAGTTCCGCTTTGGTATCCGTCGGGAACGCATTGATCGCAACAACACATGGAAGTCCATATACGTTCTTAATATTATCCACATGTTTCATTAAGTTCGGAATTCCATTTTCTAATGCTTCCAGATTTTCTTCATTCAGATCTGGTTTTGCAACGCCGCCGTTATACTTGAGAGCTCTTACAGTTGCTACGATCACGACTGCATCCGGTTTGATTCCTGCCATACGGCATTTGATATCCAGGAATTTCTCTGCCCCTAAGTCTTCTCCGAATCCTGCTTCTGTGATCGCATAATCTGCAAGCTTCATTGCCATTCTGGTCGCCGTCAGTGAGTTGCATCCGTGCGCGATATTGGCAAATGGTCCGCCATGCACGATTGCAGGTGTATGCTCCAGTGTCTGTACCAGGTTCGGTTTCAAAGCATCTTTCAGAAGTGCGCACATCGCACCTTCTGCATGCAGGTCATGTGCTGTTACCGGTTTTTGGTCTGCGATCTTGCCATAAGTATAACCAACAATAATCTTTCCGAGTCTTTCTTTCAGGTCTGCAATATCCTTCGAGAGGCAGAGGATTGCCATGATTTCAGAAGCAACAGTGATATCATAGCCGTCTTCTCTCGGCACACCATTTACCCTTCCGCCAAGTCCGTCTGTGATGAAACGGAGCTGACGGTCATTCATATCCACACATCTCTTCCATACAATTTTTCTTGGATCAATATTCAGGTCATTTCCCTGATAGATATGGTTATCGATCATTGCTGCCAGTAAGTTATTCGCAGCTCCGATCGCATGAAAATCTCCCGTAAAATGAAGATTGATATCTTCCATCGGAACAACCTGCGCGTATCCTCCGCCCGCAGCTCCTCCCTTCATACCGAATACAGGTCCAAGAGATGGCTCACGAAGTGCCACCATAGGCTTTTTCCCCATTCTCTGCAGGGCATCTGCAAGACCTACCGTGGTAGTTGTCTTACCCTCTCCTGCCGGTGTCGGATTGATTGCGGTCACAAGAATCAGCTTCCCGTCTTCTTTATCTGATTTCTTTAAAAAATTATAATCAATCTTTGCTTTATACTTTCCATACTGTTCCAGATATTCTTCTGGAATTCCTGCTTTTTCTGCCACCTTTGTGATAGGCTCCATCATACATTCCTGTGCGATCTCAATATCTGTTTTCATCATTCATTTCCTCCTGATCGTATGTTGTCTTTCTGAATTCCCGGTCCTTTTCATACAACACTACCGGTTCTTCTGTATCCGGTGTTGTAAAAAAAGGACAACACTCATCCTATTTAGGATAAATGCTGCCCAGACGGTCGGCTTCTACCAAGTATCTGATTTCCCTGTGGTACTCCACATTATCCGTCAGTCATCAGATCTTCTCTTTGTCTTTTACTATATTATAAGGATGGAAAATTGTCAATCCGGAAAATTCACCTGCATCATCCGGATGCTCGTAACACAGTCTTTATTTTTCATCTTTTTTAATAACTGTAGACTTTTTCCCCATGTGATATTCTTTTCCCTGCGCCCGCATGATACTTCTTGAGATCACATCTACAATAATAAATCCAAATGCAATACCAAGACACGTTTCGAGCAATACCCGTGCATGTTCTGCTGCCATTGAAAAATTTCTGCTGACTACACCATACATCAGATAATACAGCCTTGCTCCCGGCATCAACGGAAAGACCGATGCGGTCAGGAAGACCGTGGACGGCGCATGATCGATTCTCGACATAATAAATGCATATCCTGCAACAAAACAGGACGCAGCTACTATTGCGGAAAAATTATTCGGATACCATGCATACACCAGTAAATATATCCCCCATGTCAGAAATGCCCCGACACCGGAATACAGAATTTTCTTTCCCCGTATTTTGAACCAGCTTGCATAACCGATACAGCCTATCGTACAGGAAATCAGCTGAATCACGGTATTTTTATTCACATCAAATCCTTCTGCCGATATATTCCCCATCAACAGCATTGCAAGTGCGATCCCGGAAGCAATGCCAAACGCACCAAGCATTGAATTCATTACTTCCAGTGCTCCGGATATAAAGTTTCTCTGCATCACATCACGTATCCCATTGATCACACCAAGTGCACTGACCAACAGCATGATAATTCCTATCATGATACGGTCCGGATGATCTCCCAATCCGATCCTGGCAGCACTGATGATCACAACCTCCGATAAGAATGCAAGGATCAGATTGTAGATCATCGGGTTGCCCTCCCGCTTACCAAGCCATCTGCCTGCCAGAACGATCATCAGGCAGACAATCAATGCAACAACTGCATCCTGCATATCCCCGCCGAAGAATACGGTAAACGCCGTTCCACCTGTAATCTGTGCGATTCCTGTGATCAGTTCACTCTGATCCGGCCGTGCAATTACTTTTTTATAGTGCCTGACCAGTTCTTTGTCATCCGGATTATATGCACAGACATACCGTGACAGGGCATTCAGATAATTCAGCCTGTCGTAATCTGCCCCTGTAGACTCTATATGCCTGATCTGTGTGAGAATCTCACCTTCCGGCGACTCCACCGTCACCTGTATATTACTTGGAATCACATATACATCATATTTTACGAAACCATAGCTCTTATACATACGGTACAGGCTGTCTTCTACCCGGAAAATTTCCGCCCCGCACTGTAACATTGCTTCTCCTATATTCAGGATTCCCTGTACTAACTTTTCATAATTCATAGATTTCAATTATTATTTCTTTCCACCGATCAGCGGAAGATTCAATGCGCTTTTACCGATATGATATTCTCTCTTCATTGCATGCATGATACTTCTGGATGCCACATCTACGATGATAAATCCGAATGCAATTGCAAGGCAAGTCGCCAGAAGAATAATCGTCTCATCAAAAACCATCTGCGGATCCTGGCTGACACACCCGTACATTACATAGTACAGATTCGGTCCTGGGATCAGCGGGAATACCGATGCAGTCAAAAAGATGGTTGAAGGTGCTTTATTTACTCTGGACATGATAAATGCATAAAATCCAACAAATCCTGCTGCAATCATGGTTGCCATGAAGTTACTCGGTTTTACTGCATATACTGCAACATAGATTGCCCATGTAAAAAATGCTCCGATACTGTTATACCATACCTGTTTTCCACGGATCTTGAACCATAATGCAAATCCCGTACATGCAACCGTGCAGGAGAGCAGCTGGATCGGTACACTGTGATTCAGGATAAAATGATCGGAATATCCCTCGTGGAATAATATGATTGCCAGACCAATTCCAAATGCAATTCCCGCTGCTCCAAGGAACGAATTCATAATATTAATGAATCCGGAAATGAAGTCTCTCTGAAGAAGATCCCTGATTCCGTTCGTTGTACTCAGTCCACTGATCAGAAGCATGACAATACCGATCATAATACGGTCCGGATGCTCTGCAATTCCCATCTTCAAAGCTCCGATAATAATCACTTCTGATATAAACGCAAGAATACCATTGTAAACCAGTAAGTTGCTTTCACGCTTCGCAAGCCAGTCACCGACTGCAACGATCATCACCGATACTATAAATGCAATGACCGCATCCCGGAGGTTACACCCGAAAAATACAGCAAATCCTGTTCCACCCATGATTCCTGCCGCATATCTTGTGATACGCTTCTGTGGTTCACGATTGATAACTTCCAGATACTTCTCACGCATCTCATTTTCATCCGGTGTATGCTGACAGACATATCTGCACAGATTATTCAGATAATCCAGCTGGTCAAAATTCGGCTCCGACGACTCGATATGACGTATCTGTGTAATAATCTCGCCTTCCGGTGTCTCCACCGTCACCTGTATATTACTCGGAATGACAAATACATCCGATCTCTTAAATCCATAGCTTCTGCACATGCGGTAAAAGCTGTCTTCCAAACGGAAATTCTCTGCACCGCTTTGAAGCATCGCTTCTCCGATGTCCAGGATCCCCTGTACAATCTTGTTATAATTCATCTTTTTTACCCCTTGTTTTCCTTCATAAAATTACCATTTTCTAAATCTAACATTTGAATCATATCATGGATTTTTTATAAGTCAACATAATTATTGTAAAATGTAATAACAGTTTGTAATACCAGTCTTAGAAGCTCTTATGTTTGCAGCTTTTAATATTTCCTTTGAAATGCGAACCCCCTGACTATTCCCCCACGTTTTTACTTGTGCCTGCATAAAGTAAGCTCCTTCGTTTTTTCTAGAGTATCCACCGGTAAAAACCAACGAACAGATTCGGAAAACTTTTGATTCCAGAAAAGCTGAATTATTAAATCGATTTTGTGTTTAATCCCGGTTCTTATTATACACAAACATCCAAAGCGCCATCGCACATATGATCACATACCCCAGCACGCTATACCTATCCGGTACCTGTCCGAACAGGAAGAATCCGAGAATCGTCGAAAAGATGATCTGTGAATAATCATAAATGGATATCTCTTTCGCCGGTGCGTGATAATAAGCCGCCGTAATTCCAAACTGACCGCCCGCTGCCGCAAGTCCCGCTCCCAGAAGCGTTAAGATCTGCAGGCCTCTCATCGGATGAAAATCCAGAAGCAGATATGGCAGTGTAACCACACACGAGAATCCTGAGAAGAAGATTACAACCGAAGAACCTTTCTGTCCTCTCTGCCCCAGGATACGCACCATCGCATAAGCAATACCTGCGCAGATCCCACCGCACAGTCCGATCAGTGACGGTACCAGTGCCATATTCGTAAATGTCGGTTTGATTACAAATAAGCTTCCGATGAATGCACCCGCAACCGCCAGTGCCTGTGCCGGACTCATCTTTTCTTTCAGCAATAAAAATGAAAAGATAATTACAAAAAACGGCGACATCTTATTCAGCATCGATGCATCCGACAGCACCAGATGATCCACCGCATAGAAATTACACAAGATTCCCACCGTACCGAATGTCGCACGCAGAATCATATATTTCAGATTTCCCTTTTCGATTTTAAATCCGTCCTTACTTCTTATGATCATGATCAGCGCAATAAAAAAAGCTACCAGATTTCTGAAAAAGCTCTTCTGTACCGAAGGCAGATCACCGGATAACCTTACGAAAGCATTCATGAATGCAAATGATAACGCCGATAATGTAATGAAAAATATTCCTTTGTATCTGGAATTCATAAACTTACACTTCCTTATGATTTATTTCTTTATATCTTACGTTGTGTCATTTATCTTACCACGAAAAATTTTAACTGTGAATATATCCGACAATTGGACTTGATTTTGTACAACTTGCTACAATTCTTTTACATTGTCGCATTCTCCCATAAACGCACCTATCTGTTGATAGAATTTCAACTACAGATATGCTAAAATATTTTTGGATAATGAAAGGAGAAATGTAACATGAGACCCCTTGAGACATTTATCGAACAACGCAAAGAACGCTTCGTCAGAAACAGTCTGATGTCTGACGAATTTCTGGATTTTGTTAATAAAAATATGAAACCAATAGAGAAACAGATGTCCTATTATCAATGTGCCATCATGGAAGTAGAGACGAAATTCAAAGTATTAAACGAACAGTATTCCCTGGAATATGACCGCAATCCGATTGAGGATATCAAGTCCCGCGTCAAATCCATGGAAAGCCTGATCAAAAAGATCCGTAAAAAGGATATACCACTCACCCTTTCTTCTATTGAAGAAAATATCCATGATATTGCCGGCGTCCGTGTCATCTGCTCTTTTCCGGATGATATCTACATGCTTGCGGACTGTTTGCTTTCTCAGGATGACATCACACTTCTTGAGAAGAAAGACTATATCAAAAATCCAAAACCGGGCGGATACCGCAGCCTTCATCTGATCGTCAGTGTACCAATCTTTTTACAGGACGGAAAACGTAACATGACTGTAGAAGTACAGCTTCGTACGATTGCCATGGATTTCTGGGCAAGCCTGGAACATAAGCTGCGTTACAAGAAAGATATCCCGGCTGACAAAGCAAAATATCTGGAGGATGAGATGCTTGCCTGTGCACAGATCAGTGCCGACCTGGACATGCGTATGCAGAATGTCCGTGATGTAATTGCTGAGAATACTAAACCAGACAAACAGTCTTTATTATTAAAAGATTTGTCATAAAAAGACATATTGAAAAATGCGCCAAAAAAGCACTGCGAAATTTGGTAATATTTCACAGTGCTTTGCCATTACGATATTCTGAAATGACCGACAATATCCGTTCTCTCCTGCAGGATATCTTCCTCATAATTCTTCTGATACGGATCATTATGATGAATCACATATGGTACACCTTCCACATTCCGTCTGTCAGAAATTACCCCGATATGATTCTTGAACACTACAATGTCGCCGCCCTGCCATTGTTCAATGTCATTTACATCCGTGGTCAGACTGGTCGCTGTATGTTCAAAATATATTCTCAGGTTCTTTACTCTTCGGAAATCAATATTTTTATCCGGCTCATCGATATCATAATCCTTCGAATTCTTTCTGATATCTTCGTCTACCAGTTCCCGCAGGTCATATCCGCTCTTCTTAAGCGCATATCCGACAACATCTGTACAGACACCATATCTGTCATCCGGATAACCAGTCTGATAATATCTGCTCTTGTAAACCGGCCGCTTCTTCACATAAACCAATGCATTCTTCAAAATATCGGTCTGATCATCCGTACCGTCACCATCTTTATCCACACTGCTATGATACGGTGTGATCTCTGTGCCGTTATATTCATTCTTTGGCCGGTCTGTCTTCGTCAGTCCTACCACATCACGTTCTGCCAAAAATCCGCCAAGGGTCAGCCAGATGATAATAGCGATTGGAACTAAGATTCGGAATTTCATCTTTCTTGTCTTATGATGAAATACAATCATTCCTGCAAACGCACCAAATGCACCGCCGACAAACGCAATCCCTATCAGCACTGCCTCTTTGATCCTCCACTGATGATGCATTGCTTTCGCTTTATCCGTTCCATATAAAATAAATGCAATAATATTTACTGCAACGAGATAATAGGATATCGGTGTCGCCGCTGTAAGTAATTCTGCCATCTTCTGCTCCCCCCTTCATATCTCCATTGTATCTTACCTTTGGTTCGCTTTCAATCAGAAAACAGATAATTTTCTTCATCAACTATATACAAATACACGCCTTTCATCTATACTCTCTTCTACATCACAGTCTGATACAAGAGCACCATGAGTGGCATTGTCACAATGGATAACAATGTCGTCATAACATTGATCGCACTGGCATATTTCGAATCATTTCCATACACCTGACACATCTGTGTGATCGTTGAAGCAGATGGTGTGATCACCGCAAGAAATACGATAAGCAGTAATTTCTTTCCATCCGAATGTATGTTCATAAGCCCGCTTATCTTTAAAATCATCAATGATATCACGGGTATCACGACCAGTCTCAGAAATGAAATAAAATACACTTTCACATTTTCAAATATACTCTTCAGATTCATCTCTGCGATCAGCATCCCCGTTACGATCATACTTGCCGGACCGATCATACTGCCCACAGAACTTAAGGTCTGATTTACAATTTCCGGAAGCCTGATCCTGGTAAAAAACAGCACAACTCCGGCAAATACCGAGATCATATTGATATTGAATACAATCTTTTTCCAGTCCCACTTTCCTTCCCGGCTGATCGTATTCTTGCCATGCGTCCACAGAAATACCAATTGGACACTCATGAACACACAACCGTATAATACCCATTCCTTTCCCAGAATAAAAGTCACCAGCGGTACGATCAAATTGCCCGAATTCGAATAATAGATGGATGTCATCTCTACTTCATTTAGTTTCAATACCTTTCCAACACCCCACACTGCTGCCAGTAATATAACCTGTAATAATACCGACGCTGCAAATACCAGCAAAAGTTCCTTCACTTTTTCACTCGTATAATCCACCTGAAATGCATTGATGATCACACACGGGATAACAAGATATAATACAATTTTAGAAATAACTTTGCTGTCTTCTCCCTTTAACAATCCTGTCTTTACAATAATATATCCCATCAGGATCATAAGAAACAGTTCTGCGATCTGTTCTATTAAAAGTATACTGATTTCCATGATAATCTCTCTTTCCTTTTACAATTCTATCGAAAATCATATACACTTTCCTGATAATTGTCAATCTCACAAAATCCTGACATTCTTCTGTTAATCATACTTATATTGACATGTTATTTATCCTTCATATATTGATTCCTTCTATCTATAAAGCTATAATAGTGTTTATAAAAATATAAAACAGGCAGTATAAAATACAGGGAGGAACTTAAGATGAAATACAAGAATATTATTTTTGACTTTGGAAATGTAATCGGAAAATTTAAAGGAGACTATATCCTGGGGAAATTTGCTTCTACACCGGAAGATTATAATATTCTTGCTGATGCCATTTTTAAAAACTGGGTAGCTCTAGATGCCGGAACTATCGACTATGACCAGAATGCCGAAGATACGATTGCAGAACTTCCGGACCGTCTGAAAGATACTGCCCGCGATTTTTTCAAGAACTGGTTCCAGTATGTCGATCCGCTTCCTGAAACATGGGAATTCATCAAAGAGTTAAAAACCCGGGGAGTTCCAATCTATCTGCTTTCCAACGCTTCTACCAGGTTTGCGGAACGTGCACCGGAAGATTATCCGATCCTGAAAGAATTCGATGGCATCGTCTTCTCTGCACCTCTAAAGATGGCAAAGCCGGGACACGATATTTATTACCATCTGTTCAATAAATATGACCTTCTACCAAGTGAATGCTTCTTCATCGATGATACGGTGGAAAATGTCATTGCAAGTAAAGAACTTGGAATGGAGAGCATCTTGTTTACGGGAGATATTGAGGCCGTTAAAAGGGCAATTGAGTTTTAATCAATTGCCCTTTTTTTAATAAATGCTTGATTTTTAGCTTTTCGTTCGGTATAATTCATATTCGGACAAAAAAATAAGATAATTTTGGTTTAATTGGAAACGACACAAGTGTATGCTTGATTAACGAACAACACAAGTGTCTTTTTTGTACCCATTTTTAAACATTTCATAAAAAGGAGAACAAAAATTATGCCAAAAACTTTATTTCAAAATGTTATTTTTACACTGATGATGTCTTTTCTGATGGTTTACGTTATGATTTGTTACAATATCTGCCTGAATGTGGGCGGAATGAGCAATGAAGTATTCCTGATGGCTTTCGGCGAACTGAAGATCATGTGGCCGGTTGCTTTCGTTCTGGAATTTGTCTTTGTTGACAAACTTGCACATATGCTTGCATTCCGTATCGTTACACCACAGGACAGACCAATCTTCATCACTCTTGCAATCTCTTCCATGATCGTATGTATCATGTGCCCTTGCATGAGTCTTGTTGCAACCATCCTGTTCAAGAACGCAGGAAGCAATGTAATCGCCACCTGGTGTCAGACAACATTCATGAACTTCCCAGTTGCTTTCTTCTGGCAGATCTTCTACTGCGGACCATTCATCCGTCTGATCTTCAGAAAGATGTTTCCTGAGAAAGAAAACGTTGCCGCTTCCGCTGTAACCGAATAATTGATACAAAAAAACCGAGCCTGTTTCTATACAGTGCCCGGTTTTTCTTTCTTCTTATTCTGTTCTTCCTGTCTATACAAAAAGCAATGCTATATTCAGCCCTGTTACAATCACAGCAATACCCAAAAGCAAAAGATTCAACCGTCTGCTGTTCGCATATTTTCCCATTACTTTTTCAGATGAGGTCAGATATATCTGCGTAAATATTGTAATCGGAAGCTGAATCGCAAGCAGCATCTGAGAATATATCAGACCTTTAAACGGCTGGCTGATAAACAGGATGACAACCGCTGCCGGAATCATCGTCAATAAAACGCCGGCTTTCGTCTCTTTTCTCTTCACATCATAGGGCTGATTAAAGATTCCTGAAAAAATCGTTCCTCCTGCCATTCCCGCAGTGATACTCGATGAGATACCGGCCAATAACAGTGCCAGTGCAAAGACTACCGTCGCTGCATTTCCCATCAAAGGCGACAGCATCTTTCCTGCAACCGCCAGATCATCGATCTGCCTCCCATTTCCGCCCTGATAAAGCGTAGCCGCTGCCATCAGAATCATGGCACTGTTGATCGCCCATCCTATGATCATGGAAAATAATGTATCTTTAAATTCATATTTCAGCTGCTGTTTGATCACGGAATCATCTTCCAGGTTCCACTGCCTGCTCTGGATGATCTCCGAATGTAAGAACAGATTGTGCGGCATTACCACCGCTCCTAATACACTTAAGATCACCGGCATACTTCCCGCTGGAAACGAAGGTTTCACCCATCCGACTGCGGCTGCTCCCCAGTCGATCTTCGCAATTCCTATTTCAAATAAGAAAGAAAATCCAATCAGCGATACAAATATGATGATCAGCTTCTCAATCCTTTTATAAGCATTCGTAAATGCACATAAAAGAGAAACTGCAAGAATCAGCATACTCCCTATTTTTATTGGTATCCGAAACAGCATCTGCAATGCGATTGCACCACCTAGCATCTCTGCCATCGCAGTTGCTACTGCCGCAAGCATTGCCGACAGAAGAATAATATTCTTTAACAGCCTTTGGATATATCTGCTTGCCGCCTCCGAAAGGCAAAGTCCCGTTGCAATTCCTAAATGTGCTGCATTGTGCTGCAATATGATCAGCATGATGGTCGATAACGTCACCATCCACAATAGCTCATATCCGAATCCGGAGCCCGCCGCAATATTCGAAGCCCAGTTTCCAGGGTCTATGAATCCTACTGTTACCAAAAGGCCCGGTCCCAGATAACGTAAAAAATCAAATGTCTTATTCTTTGATTGATTTCGGAATTTTTTCTTCATATATAAAGAACTCCTTTACTAAAAAGAATCTAGGTTAGTTACGGCTAACCTAGATTCTACTTAGTATTTGTTTCTTTGTCAATTCATTATATGAATATCATTTCTCATTTAGAAGCAGAGATTCAAAACTTCCGTTCAATCTCGCTGCTTAGACAGCTCTTGTATATTTCTTCAGCCACTCCTGCTCTTCCTCGTTCAGGTAAGGAGCAATCACTTCGTATACTTTTGCATGATAATCATTCAGCAGTTTCTTGTCTTCCTGTGTCATAATATCCGGATTGATCGCATCCAGATCCATTGGAATCAGGGTGATTGCTTCGAAGTACATGAACTGACCATATTCATTCAATGTTCCTTTGCAGGTCAACAGTTCGTTCTCCAGACGGATTCCGTGAGATCCTTCAATATAGATTCCAGGCTCATCTGTGATGACCATGCCTTCCTGTAATACTTCTGTCTCACCCTTACGATATTTCCAGCGGAAACCTGCAGGTCCTTCGTGGATGTTCAGAAGGTATCCGACTCCGTGTCCTGTACCATGGTTGAAGTTTAAGTCTCTGTCCCAGAATGGTTTTCTTGCAAGGATGTCAAGAATCATACCGGTAGAACCTTCCAGGAATTTTGCACTGCCAAGCTGTAAGTTACTAATCGCAACCAATGTGAAGTGATCTTTCATGATCTGCGGAACTTCGCCGAGTGCGTAAGTTCTGGTTACATCTGTGGAACCTTCATAGAATCCAGCTCCTGTATCCGTTAAGAATAACTGTCCTTCTTTTAACTCTACATCTGTCTCCGGTGAAGATGTGTAGTGTACGATCGCACCATGCTCTCCAAATGAAGAGATTGGCTCGAAGCTTGGACGGATGAAGTTTCCCATCTCAGCACGGAACTCATCCAGTTTGTCAGAGGCACTCATCTCTGTGATCTTCATCTTGCCGACATTTTCTTTCAGCCATTTCATGAATCTTACATGCGCAACACTGTCTTTGATCTGTGCTTTGCGGATGTTCTCGATCTCAACTGGGTTCTTAATTGCTTTCATAAGAATCGCCGGATTTCTCTTTTCTATTGTCTTTACATTTTCCGGAATATTATTGAATAATGCATAATTCAGTTTTCCAGGGTCGACCATTGCAACTACATCGCTGCCAAATTTCTTCACATCCTCGTAAATGTCATTGTATGGGTGTAACCTTACACCGTCTTTTGCAAGTTTGGCTTTTAGCTCATCATCTAATTTTCTCTCATCAATATACAGTTCGAAACTGTCCATTGTAATGATTCCGTAAGATAATACCAGTGGGAAGAAGTCGATGTCATTTCCACGGATATTTAATGTCCAACAGATGTCATCGATTGTAGATACAACGTGCACATTGGTTCCTGCTTTTTTCATTTCTTCACGGATTCTTGTAAGTTTCCCTGCAACAGTCTCTCCAGCATATTTTACATCCAGGTCAAATGCAGGCTCTTCAGATAATACCGGACGGTCTTCCCAGATCTCATCAATTAAGTCTACCTGGTAATTTACTTTCGCATTCTTCTTCCGGGCGATAGCTACATAACCTTCTCCTTCACCGACAGATACGACTCTTCCGTCGAATCCAAGTGTCTCGCCTTCCTTTAATACCTCTTCAATGTATGCATTCATCTCCGGCACACCAGGCTCACCCATTTTCATGAGTTCTACAGTTGTCCCCTCCAACTGTGCTGCTGCCTGGATGAAGTAACGTCCGTCTGTCCAGAGTCTTGCTTCTGTCTTTGTGATCACAGCGGTTCCTGCTGATCCGGAGAACCCTGTAATGAACTTTCTCGCTTTGAAATGTTCCCCAACATATTCACTCTGATGAAAGTCGGCAGTCGGTACTACATACACATCAATGTTCTTTTCTTCCATACACTTTCGAAGTGCGGAAAGTCTTTCTGGTACTGTCATGTTTTTGTTCCTCCTTGATATATACAATGTATGAATATTATACCGCATTTTTCCCGATTAATCTTCGGGTAATGTAGATAATTTTTCTTATCTTTCATAAGTAATACTTCTTACATTTCAAAGCCTTTTTTGTTATTTATTGTATTGATTCTTTACATCCGTCCGGCTTTTCCAAGCTCCATCAGCACCGGTGTAAGCCCTGCAACATCCCAGCCTTCAAAACTGATCATACGTAACGCACGGAATAATAATTTCACTGTCTCAGATTCTTCTGTCTGATCTGTATGATATAATTGTGCTGCAACCTGACAGATCACCATCAGGATTGCATTCTTGAAAGCTCCGATTTCTTCGGATTCTTTCCATAGATTCTCCATATCATAATCATCTGTATTCCCGCATGGTGCGGCACAGGTCACACATCCCGGTGAGACTGTGTACTTTTCATTTCTGACTTTTTCTAACATCTCACTCATGTCAAAGATACTTGCCGACCAGTCTCCGGCCATTGTCAGCGCTTCTAAGAATACCCGGTTGGTGCTCTCTGTCTTTTCGTTATTTTCACAGGTTCTTGCAAGCCCGATGACTGCACCTGTCAGTTTCTGTCTGATCTCTTCTGTCATGATTTATCTCTCCTTCTTAGACGGTATCAAAAATATAAATATCATAGAACTCACAAACAGCAAAAATGGATAAAAGAGCTTCGGCATGATCTGAAATGCCGACACACGATATCCCAGTTCACTTGCCGCTGAGATGGCTACCAGCATCTGCGCTCCGTAAGGAATAATCCCCTGAAAAATACAGGAAAATGTATCCAGTATCGAAGCTGTCTTTTTCGGTGTGATCCCGTATTCTTTTGCCATATCCTTTGCGATCGGATTCGCCATGACAATCGCTACGGTGTTGTTCGCAGTCGCAATGTCCATCGCTCCGACCAGGAGTCCCATGCCAAGCTGACCGCCTTTTCGGCCTTTGAATACTTTGTGGATTCCTGCCAGCAATGCATCAAAACCGCCATATTCACGGATCAGTGCACACATCGCTGCTACCAGAATTGCGACCATACTTGTCTCAAACATTCCGGAAGCCCCGGAACCCATATTAGCAAGCAGCTCTGTCGCCGCAACATGTCCGCCGGCCAGCATGATAACCGAACCTGACAGAATTCCGATCAGAAGCACCACAAACACATTGACTCCGGCAATCCCTCCTATGAGAACCAGCACATACGGGATAATCTGCACCAGATTATAAGACTGACTTACCTGTCCGGCAATGTCTGTCTGAAATGACAGAACTAAAATCAATACCAGTGTTGCAATCGCCGCCGGAAGTGCAATTCCGAAGTTCTCACGGAATTTATCCTTCATCTGACAGCCCTGTCCGTTGCATGCTGCGATCGTTGTATCCGAGATAAAAGAAAGGTTATCTCCGAACATTGATCCTCCCATAACCGAACCGATGCAAAGTGCCATGTCAAATCCCGAAGCCTTGGATACGGACACTGCGATTGGTGTGATCAATGTAATTGTCCCAACCGACGTTCCCATGGCAACCGACACAAAACAGGCTACCCCAAACAATACCGCAACTGAAAATCTTGCCGGAATCAGTGACAACATAAAATATGCCACACTTTCCGCACTGCTTCTTCCTACCACTCCGACAAATGCCCCCGCTGTCAGGAAGATCAGAAGCATTGTAATAATGTTCTTATCAGCAAGCCCCTGCGCCATGATTTCCAGCTTTCCGTCAAAACTTATCTTGCGGTTCTGCAGGCATGCCACCAGAATTGCTGCAAGAAATGCGATTATGATCGGAACATTATAGAATCCCATCGGAATCTTCATTACATATTCAAATGCGATTCCAAGCCCCAGATAGATACACAAAAATACGCCTATCGGCAGTAATGCTGCCGCGTTTCCCTTTTTCATTCTTCTTTATCCTCTCATTCCTTTTTTCTTCTAACCGATTCCTCCGAGAACAATTCCAAGGATCAGCACAATAAAACATACCGGTACATAAAAATATTTACATATTATATAATAATGTTTCGTAAATGGTGTCTCTCTTCCTGTATTAACCTGCTTTTCCACGAATGCCTTACCGCATACCCAGAAGAACATGATTCCTGCAAGCCCGGCTCCAAGCGGACAGATATAGATAGACAGCACATCCATCCAGTCTGACACAATACCCTGTATCAGCAGGGAGACGATTACTCCCACAATTCCCGTAAATGCACATGCCTGCACTCTTCCAAGCTTTAATTTTTCCTGCACCGTAGCGATCGGAGCCTCATACAAGTTGATCAACGATGTCATACCCGCAAGTAATACCGCAACAAAGAAGATGATTGCGATCAGCCATCCTCCCGGCATTCCTTTGATCAGATTCGGTAGAAAGATGAACAATAGTCCGGGACCTCCCTGATCCAACTGCGCTCCCGTTGTTGCCATCGCCGGAATGATAACGAGTGCGGCAAGAATTGCTGCAATCGTATCGAATAATGCAACTCTTCCTGCAGAAGCCGGAATGTCCTCTTCATCCGAAAGATAAGATCCATAGATCAATGTTCCATTTCCTGCTACCGACAGGGAAAAGAATGCCTGACCAAGTGCAAAGATCCACGTTGCCGGATCTTTGAATGCCTCTGGATCTACTCTGAAAATATAATGGTATCCTTCACTTGCTCCCGGCTGGAATCCGACATAGATTCCCAGAATCACGAACAATGCGAAGAATATCGGCATCATGATCTTATTTGCTTTTTCAATGCCGCTTCCGACACCTAACATCAGAATCAGCATACAGGCCACAAGCGCAAGTATCTGCCATATATTATTACCAAATGCTGACGCCATCTTACCAAATGCCGCCCCGAATTCATCCACATTTTCAGGCGAAAGTGTTGCTCCTGTAAATGTTCCAACGGCATATCTTAGGATCCACCCCATTACAACCGTATATCCGATCGCCATGGCAAGTGATCCGAATACAGGGATCATCCCCAGTGCTTCTCCGACTTTTCTCTTTCCTTTTTTCTCACAGGCAATTCCAAATGCATCGATTGGACCGGCCTTTGCCGCACGCCCAAAACTCATCTCCCCGATCACTCCCGTCGAACCGATCAGTATTACAAATATAAAATATGGTATCAGAAATGAACCGCCTCCATACAATGATACTCTTGTTGGGAACATCCAGATATTTCCCATACCGACCGCTGAACCGATACAGGCACAGATAAATCCCCATCTGCTGCTAAATGATTCTCTTTTATTCATGATTTTTCCTCTCCAGCCATTGGGGAACGGGGTTTTTGGTCTTTTTACTGTCCCTGCCGGCTCAAAATATTCCATACTCATGGTAGACTTTCTCTATTCTACCATGAGTGCCATAGAAACGTCAAAAAAAAGAGGATATAAAATCATCCTCTTAGTGTCGCCACAACCCGCTTCGGTATTGCAAGCATATCCAACGCATCCTCTATCGATCTGGTACAGATATCAACATTTGCAATCAGTCTGCCATACGCACCTTCCGCACCTATAATTCCGACACTGAGTTCTGCTTTTTCGCACATGAGCAGGTCATTTCGTCCGTTTCCTACTGCAATACATCGTTTTTCTCCCAACCGCTCTATGATTTTTCTTTTTTCTTCCGCTGCAGCATTACCAGGAAATGTCTGAATCTTTAACGGCAGTCCTTCACACATCTTCCTCGCAGTTCCGTGTGTATCAGCTGTCAGGACATAGATTTCATATATTCCACTCAGTTTTTTCAGCCGTTCTTTTACACCTTCAGATATTATACCATCTTTCGCAATAGTTCCGTTATAATCCAAAATCAAATGCTTGAGATCCATGCTTTTATATCCGGGAATTTCTATTCTCATACGCTCTCCTTTACTCTTACATATACTGTATCTGCTCTCTTGCAGGTTCGGATGACGGATGCTCAAAGAATGTCTTCGTATCTGTCACTTCCAGTACTCTTCCTTGATCCATAAAGATAATCTGATCTGCAATTCTTTTTGCCTGTGCCAGATTATGTGTTACGATCACGAATGTATATTTTCCTTTTAATTCCAGAAGGGTCTCCTCTATCGCAATTGTATTCTTCATATCAAGTGCAGAACATGGCTCATCCAACAGCAATATTTCCGGATTCACACACAGACTTCTCGCTATAGCAAGACGCTGTTTCTGACCACCGGATAATTTTTTTGCCGACTTCTTCATCTGAGCTTTTACTTCATCATAGAGTCTTGCTTTCTGCAGACATTCTCTGGTGATCCGCTCTATTTCTTTGGAGTCTCTGATTCCGTGATATTTCAGGACGTACGACAGATTCTTCTCTATACTGTATGGAAATACAATCGGCTGTTGGAATACCATTCCGATTCTGGTTCTTAATATTTCCGTTGAAAGTCTTTTAATGTCTTCACCGTCAAGAGTAATCTTCCCTTTGCAAAAGCCACCTTCCTCTTCTATCATCCGGTTTAATGTCTTTAAAAATGTTGTTTTACCGCAGCCGGACTGTCCAACGATTGCCGTAATCTTTCCTTCCGGTATCGTAAGACTGATATCATGCAATATCTCCTGTCTGCCAAATCCACAGCTTATCTGTTCTATCGTTAACATATCAGTAATCCTTTCGTATATAAGTAATACATTTGCATATGATCTGTATGATCAGTAAGAACAACATCAGTACGAATGCCGTTCCATATGCATAATCCAAAGAAAATCCATTATTTACCAGCATATAAAGATGATACGGCAGGGACATAAATGGATCCGTGAGTTTTCCCGGAACATCTGCCACCATAACCGCACCCGTATACAGGATTGGTGCAACCGCCCCCATTCCATAAGCCATTCCAAGCGCCACCGTTCCAAGCAATTCCACCGCGCAGACCGGAAGAATCAATCGTATGACTGCATATTCTCTGGACATTCCAAGTGCCAGTGAATTCTTCATGTATTCTGTGCCCTTTTCTTTCAGTATCTTTTCTGCACGGATCGCAATAAACGGTACAATCATAACAGCCACACAGATAGCTGAACACAAGAGACTTCTTCCCAGACCAAACTGATAGATCAACAGCGTATAGCCAACCAGACCGAACAGAATAGAAGGGATTCCAGACAGTCCTGTAATACAGGCACTGATCACATGGTAGAATATACTCTCCCTTGTATAAAATACAAGATAAATTGCCACACCGATTCCTATGATTCCTCCTATGAGTGCCGAAAGCGCACCAAGATAAATGGATCCCATCAATGCCGGATAGATTCCTCCCGCTGTTCCAAGTGGTACCCCCGCCGGCTTATCCAGAATAAACGAAAGACTCATCACATTCTTTCCCTTCCAGAAGATATACAGGAATAAGAACAGCGTCACTGCGATTGTAAAAATTCCAAGAATTCCGAGCAAGGTACGTATCATATACTTTGTCAGTTTATTTTTCATGTTCTGCAAACCTCCTCTTCAACAGCTGCCCTGCCAGTGTCACTACTGCAAGTATCACCAGCAGCACAAGATTTGCTACATAAAGCACCGACAGATGTATACTTCCGTACTCAATGCTTCCCATCTCAAGAGCGGTCAGTGCCGGAAGTGTCTGTCCACGGCCTAGCAGCTTCGGGAAAATTGCAGAATTACCAATCACCATCATTACTGCCATCGTTTCCCCAAGCGCACGTCCAAATGCCATCATTGCACTTGCTACAATTCCCGGCCGGATTGCCGGAAGTATCACTTTGATCAACACATATTCTCTTGATAATCCAAGTGCCAGTCCGGATTTCTCATATGTCTGTTTTGCATTTACAAATGATTCCTGACATGTCGATATGACATACGGCAGAAGCATGATTCCCAGTACAATGCCTGCCACCAGTACACACTGCCCCGCTGCCATCTTCAAATATTTTGTAAATGCTTTTACCAGTACAGTCAGTCCGATAAACCCGAAGATTACCGATGGAATCCCTGCCACCAGATCTATGAAAGCCAGGCAGACCGATGCCAGTTTCCTGGGCATAAAAAAAGTAAGAAAGCAGGCACATGCCACTCCCAAAATCATCGCAAACAGTACCGCCAGTCCGGACACATACAAAGTACCTGTAATAGCCGGCAGGAGACCATACTGTGGAGTCGCACTTACCGGACGCCATTCTGATGATGGCAGAAACATTTTGATTCCCACTTCCCTTAAGGCCGGAATACTTTCCTTCAAAATATGTATCAACATAATCCCCATCAGTGCCGCTACCACAAAAGTAATCACATATACCAAGACTTTACAAAATGTATTCGCTATTTTTCTGTACATAACAAAGTCCTTTCTTACATACTTTGGTATACCGAGAACCTGCCACCTGCAACTTCTCTTGCATACATTAGTAAAAAAAGGATGTATCTATACGACACACCCTTTTTCATATTTTTCTATTTCATTGGAATGAATCCCATATCTTCTACAGTCTTTTGTCCTGTCTCTCCAAGGATAACATCCAGGAATGCCTGCTGAACATCTGTCGGATCCCCTGAACCAACGATCAAAAGTGGTCTCTGGATAATGTAAGAACCATCAATGATATTTTCTTTTGTCGGCTCTACACCATTTACCTTCAGAGTAACTACTTTACCGGCGTTCTGATTTGCAACACCAAATGATGCATATCCGATTGCATATTTGTTATCAATGATATCCTGTACCAGTTCTCCCATAGAAGATGCCTGAATTGCTTCGCTGGATACTTCTGTATCACCCATGATGTTCTTCTGGAATACTTCATGTGCCCCACCATTGATATCACGTGTGACCACTACAACCTTTTCATCAGGAAGAGAAGGATCAAGATCCTTCCATGTTGCATATTTACCTGAGAATAATGAAACGATCTGTTCTGTTGAAAGATCATCCAGAACACCTGTTACAGGGTTTTCAGGATTAACAGCGATTGTTAATGCATCAATACCTACCTGATATTCTTTTTCGTCTTTAATTGCTTCTTTTTCCTCATCTTTTACACTTCTTGCCACCATACCAAATGTAGAAGTTCCATCGATGACTGCTTTTGTTCCCTGTCCGGATCCACCTGCCGATACATAGATTGCAATGTCTTCTTTTGGAAGTGATGAATCATATGCATCCCATGTTCCATATGTGTCGAAGAAATTTGTCGCAATCGATGTAATAACCGGTGCTAATGTAGATGATCCGTTAAATAAGATCTGGTTACTCTCTGTTTTCTTCTCTGTGCTCTCTGTCTTCTTTGTATCCCCAGAGTCAGAAGATGCCTTTTTGTCTGATCCACATCCTACAGCCATTGATGCAACCATGGCTGCCGCAAGAAGGACAGACATCAATTTCTTTTTCATAGATTTTGTTCCTCCCATAAATATATTTTATCTATAATTTATATTATAGACTTGAATAAATTTTTTTCAAATCGAAAATACCTATAAGCGCATTTGTTTATAGATATTTTCAATATGTTTATATGAATTTTTTATTATTCTGGAATTTTGTCTTACTCTTTCACTCCTGCCTTAAATCGCATCCAACGCATTAGAGATATCCGCGATCAGATCCTCTTTATCTTCCAGACCAAGACTGATGCGGATCAGTTCAGCCGGTACTCCTGCCTCTTTTAATTGTTCATCCGTCATCTGTCTGTGTGTAGACGTTGCCGGATTCAGACAGCAGGTTCTTGCATCTGCTACATGCGTCTCGATCGCACCAAGCTTTAATGTCTTCATGAATGTAGACGCAGCTTCCCTTCCACCTTTTAATCCGAACGATACAACACCGCATCCTCCGTTTGGAAGATATTTCTGTGCTCTTTCATAATATTTATCAGACGGAAGTCCGGAATAGTTCACATATGCTACCTTTGGATGTGCTTCCAGGAATTCCGCAACTGCCTGCCCATTCTCTACGTGCTTCGGCATACGCACATGCAGTGACTCAAGGCCAAGATTCAGGATGAATGCATTCTGCGGTGACTGGATCGATCCGAAGTCACGCATCAGCTGTGCTGTACATTTGGTAATGAATGCACCTTCTTTACCGAATTTCTCTGCATATGTAATTCCATGATAGCTTTCATCCGGTGTGCAAAGTCCCGGATATTTATCTGCGTGTGCCATCCAGTCAAACTTTCCGCTGTCTACGATTGCTCCGCCAAGTGCCGCTCCGTGTCCGTCCATATATTTTGTAGTCGAATGAGTTACGATATCTGCTCCCCATTCAAACGGCCTGCAGTTGACCGGTGTCGGGAATGTGTTATCTACGATAAGCGGCACACCATGTGCATGTGCCACTTTGGCAAATAATTCGATATCCAGTACGGTCAGTGCCGGATTCGCAATCGTCTCTCCGAACATTACTTTCGTATTTGGCTTAAATGCTGCATTTAACTCTTCTTCTGTTGCATCCGGTGAAACAAATGTTACATCAATTCCCATCTTTCTCATCGTTACATCGATCAGGTTAAATGTTCCACCGTAAATGGATGAAGATGCTACAATGTGATCTCCACATTCACAGATATTGAACAGTGCGAAGAAGTTGGCTGCCTGTCCGGATGAAGTCAGCATCGCTGCCGTTCCGCCTTCCATCTCTGCGATCTTGGCTGCTACTGTATCATTTGTCGGGTTCTGAAGTCTGGAATAAAAATATCCTGACGCTTCCAGGTCAAATAATTTTCCCATATCTTCACTGGTTGCATATTTGAATGTTGTTGACTGCACGATCGGGATCTGTCTTGGTTCTCCGTTCCCCGGAGTATATCCGCCCTGTACACATTTGGTTCCTATCTTGTATTCACTCATGAATTTTCCTCCTTCATGCATGTTTTTCATGCACTCGCTAAAGCATACTTTTTTAGTATACTTTAGCACTATGAGAAGGGTTTTTCAATAAAGGATTGTAAGATTCTAATTTATCGTCTTCTCAAATTTATCATCCTCCGGTTGTCGCAGTAATTGTCACTTCTTTTTCTGATTTATTATCTGCTTTTTCTGCTGATACTCTATGCCTGTTCCAACTCCGACAATTCTTTCTCCTTCAGATCAAGGTAGTTTTTCCATGCTTCAGAATCAATAAAAGGATTTTCCCCTGGATGCTCTGTCATATATTTTCTCTTATTTAACAAATCCACATTCACTGTATGATTTCCCATAAAGATATCTACCTTCTGCTCTCTTACACTTGCAAGCGAGTGATGATATTGTTTTCTTGCTTCTAAAGTCTCATCGCCAATCTCTCTCAGATACTCTTCTTGCAATGTATTAAATCCAAAGCCTCCATAATATCCTACACGTTTCTTTTCTGCTCCATCTGTCACATCAAAAAAACAGGCAATACATCCCTGAGTATGCCCCGGAACCAGATGAAATTCTATCTCCGTATTTCCAAATGTCAGAACATCTCCTTCTTTGATTGATACGTCTATGTCAAATAACTTCTCCGTACAATTTCCACTCTCCTGGATCATAGCAAGTTCCGGATTCTATTGAAACATCTTTACGTCTGGTTCTCCCATATATATCTTTGTATCAAACATTCTCTTAAAAAAATTAACTGCCCCAAAATGGTCTACATGTCCATGCGATAAAATCATCCATTTTACATCAGCCGGATTGAATCCCATCTCCCAGATCGACTGGATCAGCATTGCAGTGGCACCACAGTTACCTGCATCAAACATAAGAAGTCCTTTTCCTGTATCTACAATATGTACACATACCCAGCTATCGCCTACATAATAAAGATTTCCATAAATCTGAAATGGCTTCACATATCTGTTTTCCTGTTCAAACCAAAATCTTCCCGTTCTTTTCTCAGATAGTACTCTTTGGTTATTTAAATATTGCCCGTAATCTGTTTTTATTGACACGTCTCTTTCCTCCATATTTTCACTTATCTCTGTCAAATTGTTTTCATATTATTTTCGTTTCATATTCTATCAAAAAAACTGTAAAATCGTGGGGTATTTTACAGTTTTTAAACGGCTTCTTATAACGCACAACTGGAAGTATAAGAACTCTTATACTTCCGTGTGATACTATATATTAACTTTAAAAGAGGAATGCCAAAGAACTGGCTGTTACTACTGCAATCAGTATAATAAGTAATGGTCCACCTATCTTAACAAAATCAGAGAATTTGTATCCCGCCGGTAAAATCTGCATATTAACGGCTGTTCCGTAAGAAGTTGCAATTGCAAGATTTGAACAAGCTGCAATCACAATTACCCATGGAAGCGGACTGATTCCAAGAGATAATGCCATAGCAATACAGATTGGACTTAACATAGCTGCTGTTGCATTATTGGACATGAAGTTAGTAAGTACACTTGTAAGTACAGCAATTACAATTGTCAGAACTACTACGGATGCGTTCTTTCCACCAAACAGGTTCAATACTGCATTTGCAATAAGTGCTCCACCGCCAGATACATCAAGGCCTGTTCCAAGTCCACCGATACCACCGATTGTGATCAGTACATCCCAAGGAAGTTCAGAATATGCTTTTTTTACAGGAAGACATTTTGTTCCAAGTACAATGGCTGCACCAAGCATTCCGATTACACCGATATTAAAATGATTCTTAAATGGTTCAAATCCACTTACCACAAAAAGGAAGATGCAAAGAAGCATTGTAAATGCTGCGATATTACCTTTTCTTTTTGTCACTGCATCATCTTCATTTTTTTCTTCAACAACAGGTGCATCTGCATACATATTTCCAACATTGAAGTCCGGACTTTCCGGTTTTAACACCTTGGTCAACAATGTATATCCGATTGTTCCCCAGAAAATAATCTGTACGATTGCTGCTGGGAGCATGATCTTTGTCATGTCAAACATTCCAAGACCTTCTTTGTATCCATCATATCCCTGAAGAACTGCATTTGCTGCAAGCTGAGATGTAGATCCAACCAGTGTACATGCACCACCGATGATGGCCGCAGTACCTGCCGGGAAGATTACCATCTTAGAACGGATACGTCCATTCGAACCAGCGGCAACAACAGCAATCAACGGCATCCAGATAGCAACTGTTCCATTGTTGCTCATAAATGCTGACATCAGACAGCACACCGCACTCACTGTTACAATAAATCTTCTCTCTGTCTTAGCCAGAAAGGAATTACCGATCTTTTCACCGATTCTCTGTGCAACTCCTGTTTCAAAAAGAGCAGCACTTACAATACACATACCTACTACCATTGCCCATCCAGGAGCACTAAATCCGGCATATACTGCTGAAAGATCCATCTCCGGGATCAAAATTCCCATTGCTACGGAACTTCCCATTGCTACAACACTCATTGGCAATTTGTTCCACATAAATAATACAATTGTAATCGCCGCAATTATAATTGCAATAATACTTGAACTCATAATTTTTTCTCCATTTCCCCACGTATTTTATCTTCTCTTATAGCTCTTTTATTTACACTTCAGCCCACTTTGCATCTTTCCATTTCTCATGATCATATACAGACTTATCTGCTACAAATGGCCACTTTTTACCTTCTGCTACTGCCAGGCATCCTTTTACACACATCTGAGCCATCTTGATAACGGCTTCTCTGGTCTGTGCAGCAGAATGAGGACTCACAATCAGATTCGGACAATTCAACAATGGATCGTCTGTCTTTGGTGGTTCACTACAGAATACATCCGTTCCTGCACCAGCAATCTCACCCGCTTTTAATGCCTCTACCAAATCTGTTTCATTGATAATTCCGCCACGGCTACAGTTAATAATAAGCGCTGTCTTCTTCATCTCTGTGAGCTGCTTTTTGCTGATCATATTCTTTGTCTCATCTGTCAGAGGGACATGGATCGATACCACATCACTGACTTTCAGCAAATCTTCATAATTTTCATAGTACACAGCTCCATAACCTTCTACCTGTTCTTTTGAAAGGAACGGATCGTAAGCTGCCACTTTCATTCCACATCCTTCACAAATTTTTGCTGTCTCACGCCCAATTGCACCAAGTCCAAGGATTCCAATCGTCTTTCCTTCCAGTTCAAATGCTTTCTTGGCTCCACGGATTTCCCAATTTCCTTTACACATTTCCTGCTGCGCTTCTACAAGGTTCTTAGAAAGTGCAAACATCATTGCTACTGCATGCTCTGCAACACTTCTATTATTTGCTCCTGGTGTGATGACTACCGGAATTCCATGTGAAGTTGCTGTTTTTACATCCACAGAATCATATCCCACACCGGTACGTCCGATTACTTTCAGATTCGGACTATTCTCAATTGCATGTCCATCGCATTTTGCAATTCTTACGATCAGTGCATCTGCATCTTTCATCTCATCCAGATAATTATTTGGATCCTGATTGTCTGCCACATAGACATCAGCTACTCCGTCCAGCATCTGAAGACCTTCCGGGCATACTGCCTGTGTCATTACAAATTTCATGTTCATTTCCTCCATTTTATATAAGGTACATGATAATTAATTCATGCCCTTTGCTTTATTTTCTTCCAGTACTTTTGCTAATGCTTCTACACCTTCGTCACACAGATAGTTGAATGGTCTGCGGCAGTCTCCGACCGGATATCCAAGCATCTTAACGGCTTTTTTTACTACGGTGTTCGGATTACCGTATTTGAAAACTGCACGGAAGCTTGCAATGGATTCCTGAGCTGCTTCTGCTTCTTCCATTTTTCCTTCTTTGAAAAGATCATAAATAGAAGATAATACATGTGGATACACATTAGAGCATCCTGCGATTCCACCGAATCCACCTTCCTTCAGAGACGGAAGAATCAGAGAATCGTTTCCTGATAATACATAGAAGTCTTTCTCAAGATCCTGTGTCTGATGAATATATGCTTTTAAGTTCTCCCAGTCTCCACTTGAGTCTTTTGCTCCAACAATGATATCTACATCTTTTGCAAGTTTTGCAACAGTTTCCGGAAGAAGCTTATTTCCTGTACGTGCCGGAATATTGTAAAGCACAATCGGAGTATCTACATGTTTTGCCACTTCTACATAGTGATCATATAATTCTTTCTGAGATGCTACAGCAAAGCTAGGTGTAATGATTGACAGAACATCTGCTCCAAGTTCTTCTGCTTTTTTACTCATTCGGATAGTATCAGCTGTTGAGATACATCCAGAACCAGCATATACAGGAACTCTTCCTTTTACCTGATCGATGGTTGTCTCCAAAACCTCAACCTTCTCCGCCTCACTTAAGATATAACCCTCACCATTTGTTCCAAATGGGAAAATTCCATGTACTCCGCCATCAATCAAACGCTCGATCTGGTTACGGAGTTCCTCTGTGTTGATACTCTCATCTTCTTTCATAGGCGTTAAAATAGGTGTAATAATTCCTTTCAGTTCTACTTTTTTCATAATAAATTCTCCTTTCAGTTCTTTCATTTATGATTCTTTTCTTATTACTTTTTCTGCAATAATGCACATAACATCCTCGGTTCCGAATCCCCCGGATTTTGAAATAACCTGTACCGTATGATCATGACATATAATATTTGATGCCACTATTCCTTGTTCTATCTCACACAAAGGTTCTATTTGTGTACAGCCAATTTTCTTCATATATCCCATCAGGGTATCTCCACCTGTCATAAGAATTGTAACATCTATATTGCTTTTCAGAATTTCATCTACAATACATCCATGCGAATCTGAAATTCTAAATCTTACAGATGCTTTTGGAATCTTATGTTTCTCTAAAAACATTTCTTTTTTATCATCCTGATCAAATGTATCGACAATCAGTTTTCTCCTTGTCTCGCACAGTTTCACAAGCCATTCCGTGAATTCTTTTCCCTGTCTGCTCTGATAATATTCCGGCATCAGTTTCTGTTCCATGGTTAGATGGATTCTTTCAAATCCTCCTGTTTTTTCTGCATATTCAACCTGTTTTTCCGTAATTTTATTCAGACTTCCACAGGCAACATACAAGGCTTTTGTCTGTCTGAACATCTGTCCGTCCTTTTTTTCAAAAGGAAGTTTCCAAACCAGTCTGGCCGCAAGTCCGGCACATCCGGCAATAAATTTCAAGCATTTTTTTTCCTGAAGTTCTTCTAAACGTTTATCTATATCTTCTGTTGTAACCGTATCACACACAATAATACTTGAATCCTCTTTCCGGCTTTCCGATATTTTTTCTCCTGACTGAACACATCTGACTGTAATACAACTCTGTTCATTTATAATATCCGGAATATAAGATCTTTTAACCGGCTCAAATGGATCTTTTCCAAACACACTGTTTTCCAACAACTCTCCATCTATGTAATGTATTCCATTCTTAGTAATTCTATGGATTTCAGGATATCCCGGCAGAAAATACAGACTTTCCTCTCCAGCTGCATCCGCTACAGCCTCTAATTCTGCCCCGATGTTACCCCTAAGCGCTGAATCTGTTTTTTTGAAAATAATCTCAATTCCTTTTGAAATGGCCCATTTTGTAATATTCAGAACTCCCAGATATGCCTCTTCCTTTGTTAGCGGTCTTGATTCACTGTCAATCACAAGCACCTCTGTATCTGGATTAATTTCATTATCCTCTATCCTTGTTTTTGTAAAAACCTGTGTACAAATTCCATATTTTTTAAATTGAATTCCTGTATCCAAAGCACCGGTAAAATCATCTGCTATGATCAGCAATTTTACCATATTATTTTCCTCCCTTGCTTTTACCTGTTTTCTGCAAGACGGATTGCATAATCTATGGAATTCACAAGACTGATCTGATTGCATTCTCCTGTTCCAGCAAGATCAAATCCAGTTCCGTGATCTACGGATACCCTGATAATTGGAATTCCAAGTGTTACATTGATTCCCGATACTGCATCCCACTTTTTTAAATCTTTGTTATATTTAAAGCCTTCTACCTTTAACGGAATATGTCCCTGGTCATGATACATTGCAACAACAATATCGTACCAGCCGCCAATTGCTTTCGAAAAAATAGAATCTGGTGGTGTTGGCTTTTTCTCTGGAATATTAATTCCTTCTTCCATTGCTTCATTAATTGCCGGCTGAATTTCCTCAATTTCTTCAACACCGAACATTCCATTCTCACCACAGTGAGGATTTAATCCTGCGACTCCGATTTTTGGTTCTTGAATTCCTATTGCCTTACATGCATTATTAGCAATTCTGATACATTCAAGCACTCTTTCTTTCTTTACTTTGTCACAGGCCTGTCTTAACGACACATGTGTAGATACATGCACAACTCTTAAGTCATCATGTGCAAGCATCATTGTATATTTATTTGTATGTGTATAGTCTGCATAGATTTCTGTATGTCCTGAATAATGATGTCCCGCCATGTTAATTGCTTCTTTGCAGATTGCATTTGTAACAGTTGCATCAATTTTATTTTTCATTGCAAGATCAATTACTTTCACAACATATTGAAAAGCTGCTTCCCCGCACATTTTTGATACTTTTCCGTACATATGCTTTTCCATGTCGACCAATTTCATGTCATATACATCAATTGTTCCAAATTCGAAGATAGCCTCTTTTACATCCTGTACTGCATGGATTTTGATTTCATTTTCTTTACCAAGAATCTTCACCGCTTTTTCCATGCAGTTCGCATCACCGATAATAATCGGTCTGCATCTTTCATAAACAGACGAATCTGCAAGTGCTTTTACAGATATTTCCGATCCGTTTCCGGCAGGATCACCCATTGTAATTCCAATAATTGGTTTCTTTGCCATTGTCTTCTTCCTCCATCCTCTGATTATTTCAATACTTTCAGATATATCTCACGAATATCATCCAGTGATAATTCTTTCATATTATTAACAAGAAGTCTTTTCTGGTCACTTCCTGCCTGTACCAAAAAGTCCAGATCTTCCATCTTTACTCCAAACTCTGTCAAGTCTGTCGGAATATTTGTTACTTTTACAATATCTGCAATCTGCCCGATCATGTAATCAGCTTTTTCATCTACACTCTTTGTTGCAAATTCCGGGAATACTCCATCGCATAATACAGCAAGTCTTTCCTTACATGCATCTTTGTTAAATTCCATTACATGTGCAAATAAGATTGCATTTGACACACCATGTGCAATATGATATTTACCACCCAGAGGATAAGATAATGCATGTACAGCCGTTGTTCCACTTCCTGTAATTGCTACACCTCCGTAAAATGCTCCAAGCATCATATTGTTCTTTGCTTCCATGTTATCCGCATCACCATAAGCTTCCCTGATGTTATGGAAGATCAGTTTTGCACCTGCCATTGCATAGCTGTCAGAAAATGGTGTTGCTTTTTTTGATGTAAAACATTCCACTACATGAGCCAGTGCGTCCACTCCAGTTGCCGCAATAATAGCTTTTGGAAGCTTTCTGATCATCTGAGAATCCAAGAATACATAATCCGGAATCATATTATCATTTACAATTCCTTTCTTTGACTGTTCTTCCGGAATTGCTACAATTGCATTGCAGGTTGCTTCAGATCCTGTTCCGCATGTAGTTGGAATCATTAATGTCTTAATCTGTTTCTCTGCAATTGCCGGATCTTTTAAAAGATCTTTCACTGTATAAGAAGCTCCTTTTAATACGCTACAGAGCTTTGCGGCATCCATGACACTTCCACCGCCAATTGCAATAATGAAATCTCCTTCATACTGAGCAGCTTCATCCATAACTCTTTCTACATCCTGATATGCAGGTTCCGGTGTCAAATCATCAAAAATTTTATACTCTGCTGCTGTTTCATCAAGAATCTTTGTCAACCCATCTAAAAGTCCTGTTGATCTTATGCCTTTATCAGTAAAAACCATTATCTTCTTTGCATGTTCTTTTTCTATAATAGCTGGTACATTTTCAATACAACCTTCACCTCCGCAAGTATATGATGGAATTTTAATCTGATAACTCATTTCTTAGTCCTCCCGTTTTATTTTGAAACTTTTCTTTTCTTATTTGTTGTCTTCTCGTTTATAATACATGCTTTTTCATTGTTTTTCCATTTGATTTTTTCATTTTTCCGTTTTATTCTGAAACATCATTATTTATTTTTGTTGCATTTTAAAACATTTCGTATTATTCTGTTAATTATAAGCACAAACTATACAGGAGGATTCTTTTTATGCAGAAAACAAAGATTTTGGCCGTTGCACCATATGAAGGACTGGCCGATGCAATCTCCACAATTGCTCAGACACGTGATGATATAAAAATGACTGTCCAAATTGGAGACCTGAACACAGGAAAACAGATTGCAATGGAACTGGCTCATAATAATTATGATGTGATCATTTCACGAGGCGGCACAGCAGAACTTATAAGATCAACTGTTGAACTTCCGGTCATAGATATTCCAATTTCTGTCTATGATGTTCTGAGAACAATTAAACTGGCTGAAAATTATTCCGGTAAATTTGTTATCGCAGGCTTTTCATCTATAACAAACTGCTCTCGAATTCTCTGCGATCTGTTACAATATGACATTGACATATTTACTTTTACAAGCGAAACCGATACTCTTCCGACACTTCGCAAAGCATATGAAAACGGCTGTACACTCGCACTATGTGATATGGCCGGTTCTAAAGCTGCCCAGGCACTTGGAATGAATTCTCTTTTCATCTCATCCGGTACCGAAAGTATTAATGCTGCAATCGATGAGGCTATAAAGTTAGTACGGTCTTCTCAACATGTCCATAAGCAAAAAGACCTGTTTCAGGCACTTCTTTCTGATGAAGAAAGAGAATTCATGATTTATGATCCTGCAGGTAATTTATGGTTTTCCAGCCTTACAGATAATGATCGTAATATTGCCCTGATGAATCTGATAAATACATATCTTAAAGCATTTCTTAAAGTTCCGGATCAGACTGTCACCAGACAGATCCGCGATAAAATATATGTCCTGACCAACCGGCATTTGATATATGAAAATCAGAAATATACTGCTATCACCATCCGGCAGCAGATGGCATTATTTTCTGACGACTCATCCGAGATTACTATTTATAACCGGCTTGACCATACTTCACAGGAATATTCCAATGAATATAGCAGTTCTCATCATGTTGGTAATACTGCCACTCTCATACAGGAATACTCAAAAAATAATTTCCCTGTATTAATTATTGGAGAGACCGGAACAGGAAAGGATAAGATTGCCAGACAATTGTATGAAAACAGTCCCAATAATACAGCTCCGCTGTATATCATTAACTGTGAATTGATCGGCGAGAGAAAATGGAATACACTCCTTAATAGCATAGAATCTCCTTTTGCTGCCACAAATGCAACTTTATATATAAAAAGTCTGGCTTCTCTTTCAAAAGCTCAACTGGATAACCTGTTTTCCTATATAGACAATTCAAGGCTTTCCAAAAGAAACCGCCTGATTTTTTCTATAACGCTTGAAAATTTTTCCAAGGGACAGGAAGATCTGTGTCGTTCTTATCTTGAAAACAGGCTAAGTTGTCTTACTTTACGACTTCCTCCTTTACGGGAACGCATCAATGATCTTTCAAGTATTACAGCTCTTTATATTCATCGGATGAATATCACTATTGGAAAACAGATTATTGGATTTGAAGCAGAAGCAATGGATCTTATGCATTCTTTTCCGTGGCCCGGAAACCTTGATCAGCTTCATCATGTTATTAAAGAATTGGTTGTGATCACCCAGACACCTTATATCACTTACACTGACACAAAGGCTATTCTTGATGCCGAACCGGCAATATCCGGCAATGCCCCACAGACCACACTGAATCTGTCAACCACGCTGGATGAAATGAACTATCAAATCATACAATGGGTTCTTGCCGAAGAACATGGGAATAAAGAAAAAACTGCCAAACGTCTTGGCATAAGCAGAAGCACTCTCTGGAGAATGTTGAAAAAATAAAAAAAGAATCACAAACGGAAGAGGATGAAGGAATATGCCCCTCGTCTAATTGACAGGGAACCTATTCCTTCATCCTCTTCCACCTGTGATTCTTTTTATTTCATATTATTTACTCGATCGCATCCGTCTCAATCACAAATTTTACATTACCATCCATTGCTTTATCCTTACCGCTGAATGTACTATATTTGCAATCTTCTGATGTCAGCACATCGATTCTGTCAAGTACATCACCAAGTTCATCTTCCACGGTGCTCTTCAACTTACTTGTTCCTTCTTTGTCAAATTTCGCCATGCCTTCTGCAAGCTCTTTTGCACCTGACTGAAGTTCGGAAGCTCCGCTTCTAAGTGCACCGCTGTTGGCTGCAAGTGTTGCAGATCCGGAAGACATCTGGCTTCCCAGTGTGTTCAGTCCGCTTGCCAGCTGATTGGTTCCACTCTGAAGTGTATTGACACCGGCTACTAATGTCGGACTGTTGGATTTCAGTTTATTTGCACCACTTACCAGGGAATCATTGTATCCGCTTAACTGAGCGAATCCTTTGTTCAGTGCCGTGATTCCCTGAATTGCTGTCGGGAATTGAGCGGATGTCGCATGATTCAATGCTGCCAGATTGCTGTGCAGTGTTCCGATTGCACTGTTCAGTCCCTGCATACCTGCATTTAACTGGTCTACACTTCCTGTTAATGTACTTAACTGCCCTGCCTGTGCAAGAACACCTTCCGCATCTTCGATACTCTTCAACTGCTTCTGTAATTCCGGAAGTGCTGCTGCCAGCTCTCCCGAAGACTTCTTCAAAGTATCTGCATTCGTCATGATCGTTGCTGCACCTGCTTTTAAGGAATCTACATCTATTGTCGGCATCTTTGACGTATCAATGCCTGATAACTCCTTGAGATTCTGTACGGAATCTGTGGAAGCTTTTGCGTTCTTCAGTGCACTTATAGAACTCTGTAATTGCTTTGCTTCCTCGGAATTCTTATCTGAGATTCCTGCATACTTCGCTTCCAGTGCACTTATAGATGCAGCGATCGCATCAGAACTATTCTTTGCTGTTGTCTTAGCTGTTGCAATTGTCTGATTGTCAGATGCAACTACATCATTGATATTCTTACATGCATTCTCTAATGCTGTCTGCGCTGCATTAATATTTGCCAGAGCTTCCTGCATACCATTTAATGTCTGGGCAATTGTTGTAAGCGGTGCCTCGATGCCATTTGCCAGTGTTCCGCTTAATGTCTTAGTCTCTGCCATCAATGTATTGCCGGTTGTTACCATAGCATTTACCTGAGACATCAGACCCTCTACTTCTTTCGTTCCGAGTGCTGCTTTCATCTGTGCTGTTCCTGCTGCCAGAGCCTGGGATGCTGCCTGAAGGTCTTCTGTCGTTGCACCCTTACCATCTGTTGCAGCTTCAAGCTGTGAGATAGCGCTTTGTACCTGCTTCAGTCCTGTACTTAACTGTGTCAGCTGTGAAGCTCCGGCTGCCAGCTGCTTCTCGCCGTCTACATAACTGCTCACACCGTCTGCAAGTGTATTCACACCACTTGTATAATCCTGTACACCTTTGACAACTTTGTTTACACCATTCACATACTCTGTGACGCTGCCATTCAGCTCTCCGTTAGAACCAAGGTATTTTTGGATGCCGGCGTTCAATGTATCAACGCCTTCTGTATAGCTGTTCACACCATCTGCAAGTGTTCCTGCTCCATCTGCAAGTGTATCGGAACCACTTACTAACTGAAGTGCCGCATCCTCCAGATCATCCAGAGCGTTCTGAAGATCATCTACATTTACGATACTGTCCATATCCACATCATCTAACAGATCAGATAATGCAACAGTATAAGTAGAAGACATTGTAAAATCTGTTACATCTGCTTCAATACTTAAGCTTTCCGGAATCGTAACTTTGTCACTTTCTTCACTGCTTAAGTTCAGGCTGTCTTTTAATCCCGGCATTCCGAATCCGACTACGATATTCTTATTACCATCAGAAATGATCTTGCCGTTATCAATTGTTACATTACTGAATGTCTCATTCGGAAGTATCATTCCCGTCATCATCACGAACGGTGTATATACTTCTGTATCTTTTCCATCCAACGATACATTCTGCTTTTCATTATTCTTATAATCAACGGTAATTTTCAAATGTCCGCTCTTACCCTTTAACTCAGACGGCTTCATCTGTTTTCCGTCCAGATAATAGTTCAGTTTTACTGATACCGGAAGTTTCTTATCTGTCGTTCCCTGATAATAGATGTCCTCACCGTCTGTAGCCCAGGTCAGTTTATCTCCGTCTGACGTATATTTTTCATCACCTTTTACATTCTTGATATCGCTCAGTGTGCTCTCGTCTTCCAAATCTCCGGATACACTTCCTGAATTCTTAAGCCAGTTGGATACCGTTACTTTATCTGTCTTGCCGCTTGCTTTGGCATTCACATATACCGTCTCTTCTTTATATACATCACTGTCTGAAGTTCCACTTGCCGCGAAAGCTGGTGTCACACCCATCATCACTGACATTCCGACTGCTACAGATGCTGCAATTTTTCGTTTCATTTTTCTGTTCTTATTCATAATTCCTGCTTCCTTTCTTAGTTATCATGGATTGTTAATAACAGGTTACTTTGCTTCACTTGTCTGTGCTTTTTCCTTTTTCCCAAGAAATCCGATGGATGTCTTGCAGATTAATTTGTCAAATATCATGAACATTGCCGGCAATACCAGAAGCACGACTACCATACTGATAATGGCTCCTCTTGCAAGCAATGTACAGATCGAACCGATCATCTCAACCTGTGAGTAGCAGGCAACTCCGAATGTTGCAGCGAAGAAACTAAGTCCACTGCTGATGATGGACGGCATACTCGTTTTATGCGCAATGCTGATTGCTTCCATCTTATCTTTTCCAAGGCTTCGTTCTTTTTGATATCTCGTTGTCATCAGGATCGCATAGTCAACAGTTGCACCTAACTGAATGGCACCGATCACGATACTTGCCACAAACGGAAGGCTGATTCCCTGATAATACGGAATTGCCATGTTGATCATAATTGCAAATTCGATAACTGCCACCAGGATAACCGGCAGTGAAATCGATTTGAAAATAATCAGGATGATCACAAATATCGCTGCGATAGAGATAATATTAACATTAACAAGATCGACATCCGTGACATCCTGCAGATCTTTCATCAGAGGCGCTTCTCCGATGACCATTCCCGTCTTATCATATGATTTTACAATCTTATCGATCTTTTTAATCTGTGTATTGACCTGATCTGTTGCGGATTCGTATTCTGTACTTACAAATGCCAGTTCATAATCTTTACTCTGCAGCATCTTCCGGACATCCTTTGGAATTATGGAATCCGGTACACTAGGCCCGATAAGTGAACTCATACTGATGGTCCATTTCACGCCTTTTACTTTATCGACCTTATTCAGCATCTGCTGTTTTTCCTTTGCATCCATGTTCTTATCCATCATGATAATATGCATGTTGCTTGCCCCAAAGTCATCCTTTACTTTTGCAATTGATACATTACTGTTCAATGTTGCCGGAAGTGAATCTGCAATATTGTAGTAAATCTTTGTATGGTTATTTCCATAAATTGCCGGAAGTAAAAGTATAAGGAATGCCGCAATCCATACTTTATAGTGCTTTGTGATAAAGGCTGATGGACGATCCATATTACTTAACAGCAATTTGTGTCTTGTCTTCTCGATTGGTTTATCAAATACAAGGATCAGTGCCGGCAGAATTGTTACACAACAGATAACGCCGATCACAACTCCTTTTGCCATTACGATACCAAGGTCACGTCCGAGTGCGAATGTCATAACACAAAGTGCGATGAATCCAGCCACAGTAGTTACGGAACTTCCGACAACCGACTTAAATGTATTGGCGATCGCATGCCCCATAGCTCTGTCTTTCTCACCCGGGAATCTCTTCTTATTCTCTTCATAACTATTCAGAAGGAAGATGGAATAATCCATCGTTACGCCAAGCTGTAATACTGCTGTCAGTGCCTGCGTAATATAAGACGTTTCACCGAATATAATATTACTTCCCAGGTTGTATAAAATCGCAAGCCCTATACTTAGCAGGAATAAAAACGGAACTACAAATGATCCCGATGTAATCTCCAGTACGACCAGGCTTAACAGTGCCGCGATCACTACATAGATCGGAAGTTCTTTCATTGCGATATTCTTAATATCTGTAACGATACCCGTCATACCACTGATAAAGCACTGCTTATTTGCGATCTTACGAAGCTGTGTCAGTGCCTCCATGGAATTATCAGATGATGTCGTATCATCAAATAATACCAGCATCATCGTTGCATCTCCATTGATAAATGCTTTTCTTATATCTTTTGGAATCATCTCTGTCGGAAGACTGATATCTGCCACATCGTCATACCAGAGTACATCCTGGACGTGCGGCACTTTTTCAAATTCCTTTTCCAGCTTCTGTACATCCTTCATATCCATATTCTCGACTGCGACCATGGAGAATGCACCCATTCCAAATTCATCTACCAGGATATCCTGTCCTTTTACCGTCTCCAGGTGATCCGGCAGGTAACTCAGCAAGTCATAATTTACTTTTGTTTTTGCGATGCCGATTATTGACGGAACAATTAATAAGACTCCTATAAGCAGCACCAGTATTCTGTGTCGGGCAATCCATTTGCCAACTTTGACCATTCTTTCCATCTCCTCTTATTTTCTTCATGCATTTATTATTATAATCAAAAATGACTAGTAGTCAATATTTTATTTAAATTATTTTTTTATTTCGTTGATAATCTTTATCCATATTAGCGCACACTAAAAAAGAAACAGCACATCCCGTGTTGTTTCTTTTTTGTTTCTATTCTATAATTTATTGCTTCACACATTCCGAGAGAAGCTTAATGTGCTGCTGCCTCTGCATTTCCGGCAACTTTTTCTTTTTGTTTGTCATGCATTGCAAATAATCCGGCTAACAGAGTTCCTGAGATGGAATGCCATGTACAGGATACCGCACAGATAATTGCAGATTCCGGTGTAGATGCAAACTGGGCAGTTGTAGTTGCAAGATTCGTTGCAAGTCCGGCATTCTGCATACCTACTTCGATAGAAATGGTTCTCTTCTTTGATGTATTCATACCAACCAGTTTTCCTGCTCCATATCCAAGCAGATATCCAAGCCCGTTGTGCAGTAATACTGCTACGAAGATCACAACACCTGACTGGAAGAACTTGGCTCCCTGTGAAGATACCACACCACCGACAACACATGCAAGTCCGAGAACAGCAACTCCCGGCATAACTTTCTGAAGTTCCCGGAATGTTTTATTCTTTCCCAACAGATAATTTAACAAGAATCCAACACCAACCGGAAGGATAACAGTCTCAATGATTGATACGAACATCGGAAGTCCCTTGATCGTAATCTGTGTACCGCTTGCCAGTAAAGATACCATGAGTGGTGTCATAACCGGTGAGACCAGTGTAGATACTGTTGTCATTCCTACAGAAAAGGCTACATCCCCGCCGCACAGATAAGACATGATGTTGGAAGATACACCTCCCGGACAGCAGCCTACAAGAATCAGCCCAAGTGCGATTCCATCCGGCAGGTTCAATACCTTTGAAAGCGCAAATGCAAGGAATGGCATGATCAGATACTGCGCAACCGCACCAACACAAATGTCAAACGGACGCTGTGCAAGAATCTTAAAGTCTTCCGTTGTAAGTGTCAGTCCCATACTGAACATGATAATACCAATGATAATAGACTGACATGTGAACTTGTTCGATACCATGTCTGTGAACAGTGCCAGATTTACCCAGCCCATCATAGACGGAAGGAAAAATGTAACCACTGCGATTGCGATTACAACAATTGACGTGTAGTCTGATAAAAATTTGCTTGTTTTTTGTAATGCTTTCATTACTCTTCTCCTCCTTTAAGCAATCACTGTCCACCAAAAAAAAATCCCTTTCCAGAATATACTCTGAAAAGGGACGAAATCTATCCGCGTTACCACCCTAATTCTGTAGAATCTTTCTACAGCTCTCATACACGTACCATCATACATGCTCCCTGTAACGGGGGATACCGGCGAGGTTTACTTTGATATTGCTTTCAACCCGCTTCTTAGAGAGGATATCCTTATCTGCTTATTACCTGCTTCCACCAACCGCAGGCTCTCTGTGAAATAACGATAGATTCGGCATTGTTCTCATCAACGAATTTCGGTGAACTATATGTGTTTTTTACAAGTCCTTATTATAAACCTGTCATTTCAAATGTCAAGTATAATTTTTCATGATTTTGCATATTTTTTCATCTCATCTTGCAAAATACTCCTTGCCTTCCCGGATTTTTACTCTCCGATCCTTGGAAGATTCCATCTGTAATGAGCCGCAAGAAAACGTATCAGCATAACGATCAATGATGACACCACCATCGCCGGAAGTTCTCCGTAACTTCTGTATATGATCACACATATCCACGCCCCCGCAATGGATGCGCATGCATAAATATGTTTCACAAATATATACGGCGCAACTCCTGCCATCGTATCACGCAAGAGTCCTCCTCCGACTCCCGTCATTGTACCAAGGAAGACCAGCAGAAATGTATTATCGATATAGCCGCAGCTGATACCTTTTGTCACTCCCATCGCCGAAAAGATTCCAAGTCCTACAGAATCCATTGCCAGCATAAGTTTATCATAGACCTCACCAAAACCATCCTGCAGATATTTCCTGCGGAAATATATAATACAAAACACAAGCACCGCAGCAAGTACGGCATAGATCACATATACCGGATGCAGAAGTGCCGATGGCACCTTCCCAAGTATAACATCACGAACCATACCTCCGCCGACTGCCGTTGACACACCAAGCACGATCACTCCGAATATATCCATGCTGCACTCAATTCCAACCATTGCCCCCGATGCTGAGAACGCTACTGTTCCGATCAGTTCGATTGCAAATATAATCCACTCCTGAATATCCATCTTGTTTTCCCCATCTTGTCTTTTATTTTTTGTAAATTTACTGTCCTGTTCATGCTCTGTCATCCTATTTCCGAAGGTCTTCCAGCATCTCTCTGACCGTCTTCCCATACACCGGATGACGTTTATAAGGTGCAATCTCATGCAAAGGCTCCAGTACAAACGCTCTCTTATGCATCTCCACATGTGGAATACATAAAGCATCCGTCTCTGCAACCAGATCATCATAAAATATAATATCCAGATCCAGCGTTCTCGGTCCCCAATGTATGATTCGTTCTCTTCCTGCCTCTTTTTCAATTCGGTTCAGCTCTTTTAATAACTCTTCCGGATATAATAATGTCGAAAGCTTCAGACAACCGTTTAAGAAATCCGGCTGATCCGTCACTCCGTACGGAGGTGTCGTGATAAATGTCGATACCTTCTCCACCTTTGTATTCTTTATCTCATCCAGCGCCTGTACCGCGGCTTCCAAAATGCTTCTGCTATCCCCCATATTCGATCCGAGCGCAATATATGCCGTATGCCATTCACGCTCAATCTCTACACTGACCGTCTTAAGCGGCAGTCCGACCGGTGCCCACGGTTTCTTGATCTCAATCTGCACCTTCTGCAGACCTGCTATACGCACCAGCATCTCCTCTGCCAGTCCTTCCGCAACCTTCTCCAGAAGCTTAAACGTATGACTTTTCAAATACTCTGTGATAAATGCACTTGCTTCTCCATAATGGATAGATGCAGTCAGCTCATCTGTCAGTCCTGCCCGTCTGGTATCTGTATACATAACCGCAGACACCACAAATTTCTGACCCAGTACATTTTCCTCCGAAAACACACCATGATTGGCAAATACTTCCAGATCTTCTATCTTTATCTTGTCCGGTTTCATCTCATTCCCCACTCTTTCTATACTTCGTGTCTCCGCATGATTGCTTTTGTCATCTGAATGGCTCTCTTATTTTTCTCTACATCATGGACGCGTACGAATGCACATCCCTTCTGTACTCCATATACAGTCGTAACCATCGTACCTTCTTCCCGCTGGGTCACCGGAAGATCCAGCGTCAGTCCGATCACGGATTTTCGTGATGTTCCGAGCAATACCGGATATCCAAGTTCATTTAAGATCTCCATCTTGTCGATAATCTCCAGGTTCATCTCATAAGTCTTTCCAAATCCGACACCGGGGTCAAGGATGATCTTGTCATCCTCAATGCCTGCTTCCTTCGCAAGTCTTACACATTCTTTCATATCATCCATAAAATCTTTCAGAAAGTCCTGATATTCTGCCTTTTCCCGATTATGCATCAGACAGCATGCAGCCTGATACTTTGCGATCACACTTGCCATCTTCCCGTCATATTTTAATCCCCAGATGTCATTGACAAGATCTGCACCTGCCTGAAGTGCAGCCTCTGCGACATGGCTTTTGTAGGTATCGATCGACACCGGTACATCAAATTCTTTCTTAAGCACTTCAATAATTGGCGTCACTCTTGCAATCTCTTCTTCATCCGTGATCTGGATATGTCCCGGACGCGTAGATTCCCCGCCTACGTCAATGATATCTACACCTTCTTCAACCATCTGATGTGCATGTGCGATTGCCGCATCCATTCCGTTAAACTTTCCTCCATCGGAAAAGGAATCCGGCGTCACATTCAGGATTCCCATAACGTATGTATGCTTTGCTGTATCAAAATTCTTTCCACCTATGATCATATTATTATCTCCATATTTTTCTCTTCTTCATTCCAGTTACACTTCTTCTCTGCCATGCAGGAAAGACACATTCTGGAACGTTTATCACTTTCATAGAACAGTTCCTCTATCGGCTTCATATGCTCATGCCGTCTGCGGTGTCCCCTGACTGCCAGACAGATCAGTGCTTTTTCTTCATCCGTAAATGTAAAACCAGTCGGAAGAGAATCCAATATCCGCCTTGCTATTCTCTCTCCTGCGATCTCATGCGGAATCTGCTGTCTGTACTGAAAAGATTTGCCAATATCATGCAGCACCGCCGCTACGTAGATCAATTCCTTATCGAATCCAAGTCCTTCTTCCAGATTCTTAATGTAAGCAATTCTTGCCACATCCAGAAGATGGTTCATCTGATGACAACAGAATACCCTATCCGTCTCACATTCACAGATACGCTTATAGTATGTCTGATACACTTCATGATTCACCACCGCATTCAGACGGGGCATCCCTTTTTGTCTTTCTGTTACTCTTTTCATCTACATCTGTATCTCTTTCTTTTTATCGTCCAAGCATCCGGAAAAATCTCTCTTCCAGTACCGGATCTGTCTCAAATACACCGCGTCTTGCAATTGTCACAGTCTGGCTTCCCGGCTTCTTGATCCCACGCATTGTCATACACATATGCTCTGCTTCGATCATAACGATAGCCCCTTTCGGCTGCATATACTCCATCAAAGCATCAGCAATCTGTCCGGTAAGCTGTTCCTGAAGCTGCAGTCTTCTTGCGAATACCTCCACGGTACGGGCAAGTTTGCTTAATCCTACAACTTTCCCATCCGGAATATAAGCAATATGTGCTTTCCCATAAAATGGCAGGAGGTGATGCTCACATGTCGAATAGAATGTAATATCTTTCTCTATTACCATCTCATGACTGTCAACGGTAAATGTCTTAGAAAGATGTTTTCCTGCATCCTCATCCATACCTCCATATATCTCTTCATACATTCTTGCGATCCGGTCCGGTGTATCAATCAGTCCTTCCCGGTTCACATCTTCTCCCATTCCTTCCAGAAGCAGCCGCACTGCCTGTTCTATCTTCTCATGATCTATCATATTCTTTCCTTTCTCTGCGGATTCTGTACGCATCCTTCCATACACCGGATTACTTCACTTAGATATGACAATGAACCACATGCGATCACCACGCGTTTCCCACTGTCTTCTGTTGCATAAGTGTACGCTTTTGCAACAGCATCTCCAATACTCTTTTCTGCGTACACGCTCATCTGTTCTGTCATACAGTCTCTTACACATTCTGCAAGCTTCTCTGCCGGCAGTGTACGTTCCTTATTCGGCAGATCTACCGTATACACCCGCTTTGCTGACGGACACAGAATCTGTACGATCTTCTCATATTCTTTATCTTTAAATACACCCATGATCAGGATAAGTTCCTCTCCCGTAAAATACCGTTCAATGGATGTCCTAAGCTTCTTCGCCGCATCTTCATTATGCGCACCATCTACGATCACAACCGGATCTTCAGACAGACAAGTAAAACGTCCCGCCCATCTTGTTGCATCAAGACCGTCCCTCACTGCTCCTTCCTCAATCTGATATCCCAGCTTCCTGAGGCTTTCAATTACTTCCAGTGCCACAGAAAGATTTTCTCTCTGGCACTCTCCTGCAATGTGGTTCTGCATATGCGCATATTTTTTATATGAAAATGTAAGTCCTTTATAATCTTCTTTTTCGATACTCATCTGTTCCGGCTCTGCTTCTGTGTATATACAGTTCAGACTCTCTGCTTTCTTTCGCAGGATCAGTCTGACATTCTCCTGCTGTCTTGCTGACACTACCGTACATCCCGGTTTGATGATCCCGGATTTCGTCTGTGCAATCTCTTCCAGGGTATCTCCGATCACCCCCAGATGATCAACACTGATCGTTGCAAATACTGCGCAAACTGTATTCTTAATTACATTCGTCGCGTCTGTCTCTCCGCCGAGACCGGTTTCCAATACAACCAGATCACATTTTTGTTTCTTAAAATACAAAAAAGCCATCGCCGTCTCTACTTCAAACACTGTCGGAACAGGTTCTCCTTTACATACAAGCCGGTCAATTGCTTCTTTTATCTCTTCCATGATCTCTGCAAATTCTGATTCAGAGATCCATTTCCCATCTATCTGTATCTTCTCCAGATAAGAAATGACTGTCGGTGAAACATATCGCCCGGTTTTGTATCCTGCCTTACTTAATATCATTGAAGTGTATGCAAGCACAGATCCTTTTCCATTCGTTCCTGCAATATGTATGAACTTCAGATCATCCTGGGGGTTCCCAAGTTCACGCAACAGACCTCGAATCGTATCTAAGCCAAGTACACTTCCGTATTTCGACATCTCGTCCAAATATACCCTTGCTTCTTTATAGGTCACGTTTTTTGTTCCCTTCTTTTTTATAAAATTTACTATGATATTTACATATTAGACTTATCATACCACTGTAAGCGCCTGATAACAAGCGAATCTTTTCGAAAAAATATACCATAACTTTTTCCATTTGTAATGGTATATTTCATCACCTCAAGATTCCCGAATATCGAATCAGTGTGAGGATTACCTGCACTGCAAAAATCGCCGGAATCCCGTATCGGAATTCATTCTTCCTCGTCTTATGGTGGAATACATGCATTCCGATCCAGGCTCCCACAGAACCACCGATGCATGCAAACCCAAGAAGAGTCTTCTCGCTAGTTCGCCACTCGTCATTCTTCGCTTTCCATTTGTCCTGGCCAAATGCCAGGAATGTAATAATATTAATAACACAAAGATAAATGATAAAATTTTTGTTCATGTTTTTTATAAAAAGACGAAATTCCAAAATTCCGCCCTCTTTTACCTCTCGTAATTCTTATCTGTTTTTATTATTTTACCACATGTTCCGTAATCTTTTCAAACAAGATTTCACCATCTCATGGCTTCTAACGGCTTGAAAATGTGTTCTGCTTTTATTAGAAAGAATCAGACACTAAAAACTCGGAAAGATGTACAATCTTAATTCCATTTTCAATTCCCTTATCCATCTCATTTAAAGTTACCACATATTTCGGATAATGATCTCGGATCGCCATCAAATTCCCCACTTCTCTGTCTGAATTCTGTGGAATCTGCACACACACTTGAATATATATTTTTTCTTCTCTTCGGATCGCCACAAAATCAATTTCTTTCGTATCATTTTTTCCTACAAATACTTCATATCCGTGTCGTTTTAATTCAAGAAAAACAAGATTTTCCATTACCCCATCTAACATTTTTCGATTGTAACCAAGAAGCGAATACTTCAAAGAAACATCGGAAAGATAATACTTCTCTTGGGTTTTTAAAATATTTTTCCCTTGTAAGTCATAACGGGCACACGGATATATAATAAATGCCTGTTCCAGCCAGCGTAAATAATTGTAAACGCTTTCTACAGAAATTTTCCGATGCTCACTTTTCAAAAAATTGGAAATCGAGTTTGCTGAAAATGTTTTTCCTACATTTTCAATAATATATTTTACTACTCTGTCAAATAGATCCTGTTTGTTGATCCGATGGCGTTTCACAATATCGCGGGAAACCACCGTGTAATAAATTCCATTTACTATCTGATACGCCTGCTGCGATTCATATTCTCCAAGTGCAATGATCGGAAATCCTCCAAAGCGAATATACTCTTCCAGCAGCTCTGTTTTTGACTTATCACTTTCTTTTTTAAATTCCAGATACTCTTTATAAGATAAGGTAAAAACCGGAATTTGTATATAACGTCCAGTCAGATAGGTTGAAATCTCGCTTGACATTAACTTGGAATTAGAACCGGTTATATAAATATCTGCCTTTCCGGCTTCGAATAAATTATTAATTGCCTTCTCCCAGCCTGGCACTTCTTGTATTTCATCTAACAGAAGATAACAGTGTTCCTTCACACCTATATCTTCTGCCAATTCATCATACATCTGCTTTGCAGTTATACTCTCCGGTATATCCATATCCGTATACCGTTTCTCTATAATATGATCTTGTGAGACACCCTCTCTTATAAGTTCTTCTTTAAACATTTGAAAAATTGTAGATTTTCCACAACGCCGCACACCTGTCAGTATTTTTACAAGAGGTTTATCTTTAAACGCTTTTAATGCATCCATATAATCTGGTCTGTAAATCATAGAACGCCTCCTTTTTTCATATTATAACGATATGCCAGGGTCAAAAGGTCTAAATCCACATGAGCTTGCTCATAAGTGGATGAAAGACCTTGGAATCCTAGTATCTTCTATATTATATATTACCTAAATTCTATCATGTATTCAATAGTTTTTATGGTTTAACCTTAAAAACTATATTATTTTTTATATTTTTTCTGTTTATACCAAAAAATATTTTAATACATATGTGGTTATAAAAATCCCCTGCCAGAGGCTTTATCAATGAAACTTTTCTACATAATAATTCTGTATATCTGTTAAAATATACGCCTCATAATATTCTACCGGAATCTCCTGATTGTCTTCCAGACAATAGGAAATCGCTTTAATTCTCAATAAAGGCTGACTTTCGTCCCGTTCCAGTAACCGGCTCACCGACACATCTGCTGTTGTAGCTTCCAGTGTCTGTCTCACCCGGTACATATATGTCCCATAGAATGAACCAAGCACTTCATATAAAGACCGGTTATTGAAGTCAAAAAAATCTAACTTTTCAAATCTTTTTGCCGGTAATACTGCTGTATTTAAACTATACGGAATACCATCTGCATAATAAAGGCTTTGGATTTCAAAAACCTCTTCTCCTTCTTCTATCTGAAGTTCATCTGCCAGATACGCAT
>OGXS01000310.1_pt1 | contig 48875 bp, 39 predicted proteins | sample 1576371 | NCBI WGS metagenome assembly OGXS01 (sample SAMEA3541475, study PRJEB24748) | human gut metagenome | biome: human gut; feature: human-associated habitat; material: faeces | place: China | collected 2012
GGATCAGAAGGGGGGATACTGCTTCCGGCTCCTTGAAACGAGCGGGCAGATAATCCTGGAATCCCAGGCATACACCGCGAAGGCCAGCTGCCGGAACGGAATCCGCAGCGTCAAGGTAAACGCCCCGAGCGCGGAAGTGGAGATGGACGAAATACAATAAAACAGCAGTGACAGGAAGACTCTGTCTTCCCGATGGAAGCCCCGCTTATGGGCCGGATCGGGAAGGCGGGGTCTTTTTCCTTGACAGAAGAGAATTTCTTGTATATAATTCAAAAGTGAACAGTTCAAAAATGAACAATATTAGAAAGGTGAAATCATGGAGCAGAAAGATGAGGGCTACTTTGCCTACTATGCAAAGATAGACAAGGTATACAGAAAATTGTGTGCCCTGGAAGTGGCGGAATACTGTTTTACCCCCAACGAAATCGTGGTACTGATGTTTCTGGCCAACAATCCCGGTTATGACAGCGCGTCAGATATCGCTCATTTCCGCAATATTTCCAAGGGGCTTGTGGCGAAATCCGTGGAGACACTGTGCGAGAGAGGATATCTAAAGGCGGGAAAGGATTTAAAGGACAGGAGACTCATTCATCTGTCCCTGACGGAGAAAAGCGACGACATTGTGACGAGACTCAGAAAATGCCGCCAGGAATTTGCAGGAAAGCTGTATGATGGCGTACCGCGGGAAGATATGGAGGCCATGGCGCGTACGACTAAGGTAATCAATCAGAATCTTGACGATATCTTGAAAGGAATGAAATAAATGGAACCGAAAAAAGGAAAAGAGAATGAACTGGGGACCGAGAGCGTCGGAAAGCTGCTCTTCCGGCTGTCTATGCCTGCCATTGCGGCACAGGTGATCAATGTGATGTACAACATGGTTGACCGCATGTATATCGGTCATATTCCTGGAGTCGGGGCGGCCGCGCTGACAGGGGTCGGCGTTACCTTCCCGATTCTTATGCTGGTTTCCGCCTTCAGCGCTTTTGCCGGCATGGGCGGGGCGCCTCTTGCCTCCATTCAGCTTGGCCGCCGCGACAGAGAAAAGGCAGAAGAGATTCTGGGGAATTCCGCCGCCCTTTTGATCCTGTTTTCTATTGTGCTGACGGTAGGGTTTTCTATTTTCAAAACACCGGTGCTCTATGCTTTTGGGGCCAGTGACGCAACCATCAGATATGCGGAAGACTATATTGGCATTTATCTGATCGGAACCATCTTCGTCCAGTTTTCCGTTGGCTTAAATACCTTTATCAGCGGCCAGGGGAACGCGCTGACAGCAATGCTGTCCGTGCTGATCGGAGCAGTCATTAATATCATCCTGGATCCGATCTTTATCTTTTTATTCGGGATGGGGGTCAAAGGCGCGGCTTTGGCGACTATTTTATCTCAGGCGGTCAGCGCCCTGTGGGTAGTCCGCTTCCTGACTTCTGATAAAAGTGTCATCCGACTGAGAAGGCGGTATATGAAGCTTCGCCCGGCGGTGGTAAAACGGATCGGAAGCCTGGGGATCTCCCCATTTATCATGCAGAGTACGGAGAGCCTGGTAAGCGTGACTTTGAATTACGGACTCCAGAAATACGGCGGAGACCTGTATGTGGGAACTATGTCGATCATGACCAGCGTGATGCAGGTGATCACCATACCGATCCAGGGGCTGACCCAGGGAGTGCAGCCGATTACCAGCTACAATTACGGAGCAGGCAATAAAGAACGGGTGAAGGGAACCTTCCTGCGCCTGATCGCCATCTGTCTGACCGGGACGATGATCCTTGGAGGGATCGCCGTTTTCTTTCCCCAGGTATACGTCCGTATTTTTACGCCGGACCAGGAACTGATCGAGATGACCTGCAGGTATATGCCCGTCTATTTCCTGGGAATGACGATCTTCGGCCTTCAATCGGCATGCCAGTCTACCTTCGTGGCCCTTGGACAGGCAAAAGTCTCTGTATTTATCGCCCTCCTGCGAAAAGTGATCCTCCTGATCCCTCTGGCGGTCATTCTGCCAAGGTTTATGGGAGTGACCGGGATCTACCGGGCAGAGCCGATCGCGGATATTTTATCTGTCCTTACTACCAGCATTGTATTCATGATTACGGTGAAAAATATTTTGCGTAATATGGGCAAAAGTGATATGATAAAAAGTGATATGATAAATAGAGAAACTTGCGGTAAAGGAGGGGAAACGTAATGAGCGACTATGTAATTACGGTAAACAGTACGGTAGATGTTCCAAAGGAATGGCTGGAGGAAAGGAACGTACCAGTAGTTCCATTAAAGTATACGATAGATGGCGAGACATATGAAGATATGAACGGTTTGTCCGCCAAAGAGTTTTTTAAGAAAATCCGAGAAGGCAAAATGGCGGTCACTTCTCAGGTGAATCCAGAGGAAGCCAGAGCGGCGCTGGAACCATTTCTGAAAGAGGGAAAGGATGTGCTCCACCTTGGGTTTTCCTCAGGCCTTTCTGGAACCTGCAACAGCATGATGATCGCGGGGGAAGAATTAAGAGAAGCCTATCCGGATCGGAAGGTGATCGTGATCGACACCTTGTGCGCGTGCCTGGGAGAAGCGCTGCTTTTGTATTATGCCCTCAAATTAAAAAATGAAGGGAAGACTATTGAGGAAGTGGCGCAATGGGCAGAAGAAAACAAGCTGCATGTATGCCACGATGTGACTGTGGATGATCTGAACCATCTGCAGAGAGGCGGAAGAGTTTCCAAGACAACGGCTATCCTTGGAACCATGATCCAGATCAAGCCGATCATCCACATGGATGACAACGGAACTCTGCAGGTGATCGGAAAGGAACGGGGAAGGAAAAAATCCCTCAATAAAATCGTGGATATGGCGGCAGAACAGTCGAAAGGCTGGCAGAATGATATTATTATGATCACCCATGGAGACTGTCAGGAAGATGCGGAATATGTGGCGGAACTGGTACGGGAAAAAATGGGGATCGACAATATCCTGATCAATAACATCGGAACGGTGATCGGAAGCCATACCGGACCGGGAGTTGTAGCTGTCTTCTGTATGGGAAACAAACGATAGGATGGAGAACGGATGAAAAAGAATCTTGTGATCGACGGCCAGATGAAAAGGATCTGGCCGTCTGTAAGAGTAGGCTGTCTTCAATATCAGGTCAAAGTAGAGGAAAAGAATCCGGAACTTTGGTCTTATCTGAAGAAAGAAGTATTTAAGAAGACCAAAGATGCGATCTTCGATTATGGAACAGGGGAGATCCCTAATATCAAAGAGTCCAGAGCCGCGTACAAGGCCTTTGGCAAAGACCCCAGCCGCTACCGGGTGTCTTCCGAAGCTCTGGTCCGCCGGATCGGCCAGGGAAAAGGGCTGTATGAGGTCAATACAGTGGTAGATGTGAACAACTTGATCTCGATCGAGTCGGGGTTCTCTGTGGGGTCCTATGACGCGTCCAAGATCGGACAGGATCTTATTTTCCGTATCGGAAGAGAAGGAGAGACATACAAGGGGATTGGGAAAGAGGAGATCAAAATCGATGCTCTTCCGGTGCTGGCGGATGATAAGGGAGCCATCGGAAGCTCTACCAGCGATTCTGAAAGAGCCATGATCACAGAAGAGGCAGAAGAAGTCCTGACACTTATTTATTCCTTTTCCGACAACCAGGATCTGGAGAAGGCTTTGGAAAATGGAAAGAAATACCTGGAAACTTACGCGGACGCAAAAGAGATAGAAGCATGGATCGCGGAATAGAAGGAAAAGAAGTAAAGAAAAATCTTGACAGCAGGAAGAGACTGTGATAGATTAATAGTTGCGTGAAGCAAAAAAGAAAGCAGAGTATCCACTCTCACCATAGCACAAGCGGGTGACTATCGGTTTGATATTGTACAGGAAGAGCAGAAGAGATAGAAAAGTTCTCTATGTTTTCTATGTAGATGTATGAAAGTGGATAGTCGCGAAACTGTTCACTTTTTTAATTTGATCAATGGGGGTGCAGGGAAATTAGCGATTTAATGATTAACGAACAGATCCGGGATAAAGAAGTCCGGGTCATTGGCAGTGACGGACAGCAGTTGGGCATTATGTCGGCCCGTGAAGCTCAAAAACTGGCGTTGGAAGCGGAACTGGATCTGGTGAAGATCGCGCCGAAGGCTCAGCCTCCGGTATGTAAGATCATTGACTACGGGAAATACCGCTATGAACAGGCCAGAAAGGAAAAAGAGGCCAAGAAAAAACAAAAGACGGTGGAAATAAAAGAAGTGCGTCTTTCACCAAACATTGATACCAACGACCTGAATACGAAGGTAAATAACGCCAGAAAGTTTATCAGCAAAGGAAATAAGGTAAAAGTGACCCTGCGTTTCAGAGGACGCGAGATGGCTCATGTTCAGCAGAGCAAACATATCCTGGATGATTTCGCAAAGCTGCTTGAGGATCTGGCGGTCGTGGAAAAGCCTGCGAAATTGGAAGGCAGAAATATGAGTATGGTTTTAACTGAAAAACGTTAAAAATATATTTACCAAAATCAAGGAGGAATTGATCATGCCAAAAATGAAAACGAATCGGGCTGCTGCAAAGCGCTTTAAGAAGACAGGTACAGGAAAGTTAAAAAGAAATAAAGCTTACAAAAGCCATATCTTAACAAAGAAATCCGCAAAGAGAAAGAGAAACTTGAGAAAAGCAACTATTACAGATGCGACAAATGTAAAGAACATGAAGAAAGCGATGCCATATTTATAAAATCTGGCAGAATATTTGAAGGAGGAATAAGAGATGGCAAGAATCAAAGGCGGAATGAACGCTAAAAAGAAACATAATAGAGTATTAAAACTGGCGAAAGGATACAGAGGCGCACGCTCTAAACAGTATCGTGTGGCAAAACAGTCCGTAATGCGCGCCCTGACTTCCGCATATGCCGGAAGAAAACAGCGGAAGCGTCAGATGCGTCAGCTGTGGATCGCGCGTATCAACGCGGCTGCCAGACTGAATGGTTTGTCCTACAGCAAATTTATGCACGGCCTGAAGCTGGCGAACGTTGATATGAACCGTAAGATGCTGGCTGAGATGGCTGTAAATGACGCGGAGGGATTTGCGACACTGGCACAGACAGCCAAAGAAAAATTAGCTTAAATATCTTGACAATGCCACGTTAGAGTGATAAAGTAGCTGTAAACCGGTGAGGAAGAGTGAGTATCTATCGTTGGAACCAGACAGAGAGCCGCAGATGGTGGGATTGCGGTGGATGAGACGATGGAGAATGGACTTCCGAGGGCGAACTGAAAGGGGACTCCCCAAGTAGGCGGGCCGGAGCGGAGCTCCGTTATCAAAACCAGCGTATGATGGTACGTATGAGTGGATATATGATAAGTATATCAAGCTGGGTGGCACCGCAGGAGTAGATTTTGATACTCTTGTCCCTGCAATTGTTATTGTGTGGGATAAGGGTATTTTTTATTGAGTTCATGGAAGTACCCTTTCCCTGAAGACCAGATCAAAGAAAGGAGAAACAAAAATGAACGAACAGAAAATTCCTTACAAAATCTACCTGGATGAGAGCGAGATGCCAAAGACATGGTACAATGTGCGGGCAGATATGAAGAATAAGCCGGCGCCGTTGTTAAATCCTGGGACCCATAAGCCCATGACAGAAGAAGAGCTTTCCACTGTGTTCTGCAAAGATCTGGTGGAGCAGGAACTGGATAATGAAAATCGTTATATTGAGATTCCAAAAGAAATACAGGACTTCTATAAGATGTATCGCCCGGCGCCTTTGGTAAGAGCTTACTGTCTGGAAGAGCGGCTGCAGACCCCTGCTAAGATCTACTACAAATTTGAAGGCAACAATACCAGCGGCAGCCACAAACTAAACTCGGCTATTGCCCAGGCCTACTACGCTAAGAAGCAGGGGCTGAAAGGCGTGACGACAGAGACTGGGGCAGGCCAGTGGGGAACCGCTCTGGCTATGGCCTGCGCCTACCTGGAATTGGACTGCAAGGTATTTATGGTAAAATGTTCCTACGAACAGAAACCGTTCCGCCGGGAAGTGATGCGCACCTATGGAGCCAGTGTTACCCCATCTCCTTCTATGGAAACAGAAGTGGGGAGAAAAATTCTGGAACAGCATCCCGGAACGTCAGGGAGTCTGGGCTGCGCTATCTCAGAAGCGGTAGAGACGGCACTTGGAAACGAGGGATATCGGTACGTATTGGGAAGTGTGCTGAATCAAGTGGTCCTTCATCAATCCGTTATCGGAATGGAGACAAAATTGGCCCTTGATAAATACGGAGTAACGCCGGATATTATTATCGGCTGCGCGGGAGGAGGATCCAATCTTGGAGGACTGATTTCTCCATTTATGGGAGAAAAGTTAAGAGGCGAGAAGGATTATCGTTTTATCGCGGTAGAGCCGGCTTCCTGCCCCAGTATGACCAGGGGAGTTTATGCCTATGATTTTTGCGATACGGGAATGGTATGTCCGCTGGCTAAAATGTATACTTTGGGAAGCGGATTTATTCCATCGCCAAATCATGCGGGAGGCCTTCGCTATCACGGAATGAGCCCGATCCTGTCCCAGCTTTACGCGGATGGATATATGGAAGCCCGTTCTGTAGAACAGACAGCAGTTTTCAAAGCCGCGGAGCAGTTTGCCAGGATCGAAGGGATCCTTCCGGCGCCGGAGAGCAGCCATGCCATCAAAGTGGCCATGGACGAGGCCGTGAAGTGCAAAGAGACAGGAGAAGAAAAGACCATTGTATTTGGGTTGACGGGAACCGGGTATTTTGATATGGTAGCTTATGAGAAGTTCCATGATGGAAAAATGGAAGACTATATTCCTTCCGATGAAGATCTGCGGAAAGGATTTGACGGGCTTCCGAAGTTTCCGGGAAACATGGAGTAAGATCTAGAATATAGCGGAGGTGGCCCTATGAATGTGCTGGTAGTAGTAGACATGCAGAATGATTTTATTGACGGAGCGCTTGGTACGGAAGAAGCGAAAGCGATCGTCTCAAAGGTAGCCAAGAAGATTGAAGATTTCGATGGAGTGATCCTTTATACCAGGGATACCCATGAAGGAAATTATCTGGATACCCAAGAGGGAAAACTGCTGCCAGTGACGCATTGCATCCGGGGAAGTGAGGGGTGGCAGCTTGCGCCTCAGATCCAGAAAACGGCAGAAGAGGATCGGATTATTGATAAACCTTCTTTTGGAAGTGTGGATCTATGTTATACGATCAATGAAGAACTGTTGGATGAGGAAGCGATGGCGAGAGGAGAAGTGGTGGATTCCGTCACTTTAGTAGGGCTGTGTACAGACATCTGTGTAATCTCCAACGCAATCCTTCTTAAGGCGTTTCTGCCGGAGGTTCCGGTCATCGTGGATGCCGCCTGCTGCGCGGGGGTAACGCCCCAAAGCCATAGGAATGCTTTGGAGGCTATGAAGATGTGCCAGATCCAGATAGAGAATGAGTAAGCGAAAGAAAAGAAGGCGTACCCATGAGCGGTGCGCCTCCTTTTTTTCTTTCTGCGATATCTTTTCTATGTATGCGTTTATTCGTAAGATTTTAAGCGGTTTTTTCCGTTTTTCCTTCCTTCTTGGACTCGCCGCCCGCCAAATATCTGTCGGTCTTGCCGCTGTCGGCTTTGGTTCTGTCAGTCTCATGCGCGGAATCGGCTTTTTGCTGTGCCTTCAGATTCTTATTGGCGGTAGAAAGCATTAATTTCAAGCGGTTCAGCTGGTTGACTTCGCTGGCGCCCGGATCAAAGTCTATGGCTACGATATTAGACTCAGGGTAGAGCCTGCGCAGCTCCTTGATCACGCCTTTTCCTACCACATGGTTGGGCAGACATGCAAAAGGCTGGGTACAAACAATATTGGGAGCGCCGCTGTGGATCAGTTCCAGCATTTCCCCGGTCAAAAACCATCCTTCACCCGTCTGGTTGCCCAGAGAAACGATGTCGGAAGCCATTCGGCCCAATTCCCGGATATCCGCCGGCGGGTCGAAATGACGGCTGGCTTTGAACGCCTTTGTGGCGGGAGCCCGGAACCATTCAACGGCCTTGATGCCCAAATTGCCGATAAAAGCTTTGGATTTCTTCATTCCCAGGTGGGAGACTTTAAAGTTCTGATTGTAGAAGCAATAGAGCAGGAAATCCAGAAGATCCGGCACTACAGCTTCCGCCCCTTCGCTTTCCAGCAGTTCTACCAGATAGTTGTTGGCGGCGGGCAGGAATTTGACCAAAATCTCGCCTACTACGCCTACCCTTGGTTTCTTCACATCCAACAGTTCAATGTTATTGTCAAAATCAGCGATAATGTCCTGGCAGATCTTCTTGAATCTGCGCCTGGAGGGGTGGGCAGAAGCGACAAATTCCTTGCATACCTTCTTCCATTTCTCGTGCATGGCGTTGACGGAACCAGGAACTGCTTCATAAGGACGCAGACGGTAAACGCACTTCATGAAAATATCTCCGAATACCGCCGCGTACAGTCCGCGCAAGACGAGAGACGGAGTGATCTTAAAGCCCGGATTGCCTTCCAGTCCGCTCAAGTTGATGGAGATGACTGGAATATGTCCATAGCCGGCTTTCTTCAAAGCCCGGCGGATGAATCCTATGTAGTTGGAAGCCCGGCAGCCGCCGCCAGTCTGGCTGATGATAACGGCAATCTTGTCGGTGTCGTATTTCCCGGACAGGATAGCCTCCATGATCTGGCCGACTACCATAAGGGAAGGATAGCAGGCGTCATTATTTACATATTTCAATCCTACATCTACGGCCTGCTTATTGTCATTCGGCAGTACCTCCACATGATAGCCAGAAGCGTTGAAAGCAGGCTCTAAAAGCTCGAAATGGATCGGCGACATCTGGGGACATAGGATCGTATATTCCCTGCGCATCTCTTTGGTAAAAGGCACCTTTGTGATGGCGGAAGAGTGGATCTCTCTCTTTTCCTTGCGCTGGTCCCTGACACGGATGGCGGCCAGAAGAGAGCGTACCCGAATCCTGGCGGCGCCCAGGTTGTTTACCTCATCGATCTTCAGGGAGGTGTAGATCTTGTCTGAGTTATTCAAAATCTCAGCCACCTGATCTGTAGTAACGGCGTCCAGTCCACAGCCAAAGGAATTGAGCTGGATCAGATCCAGATTTTCCCTGGTTTTCACAAAGTTAGCGGCGGCATAAAGCCGGGAATGGTACATCCACTGGTCCATGACGTTTAGCGGCCGCTCTACCGGATGGAGGTGAGAGATGGAATCCTCTGTCAAGACCGCTACGTTGTAGGAGTTGACCAGTTCCGGGAGCCCATGGTTGACCTCCGGGTCGATGTGATAGGGACGTCCGGCCAGGACGATTCCCCGGTTGCCGGTCTCATCCAGATATTTCAGTGTTTCTTCCCCTTTCGTCCGCATATCCTGGCGGCAGGATTCCAATTCTGTCCAGGCATCGTGGACCGCGGCCTTGATCTCGCCGGCGGAAAGAGAGAACTTCTGGGAAAGTTCTTCCACTAACCGGTAGGCGATGGTCTCCTCGCTGGCGAAAGAAAGGAACGGATGGATGAAATCCACCTCTCCATTGACGATGGCGTCAATGTTGTTCTTAATGTTCTCCGGGTAGGAGGTGACGATCGGGCAGTTGTAGTGGTTGTTCGCATCCGCGAATTCATTCCTCTCGTAAGGAATACTTGGATAAAAAATATGCTTGACGCCCTGGTCGATCAGCCACTGGACATGCCCGTGAGCCAGCTTCGCCGGATAACACTCAGATTCACTGGGGATGGACTCTATGCCAAGCTCGTAGATCTTCCTTGTGGAAGCCGGAGAAAGGACCACAGAGAATCCAAGCTTTGTGAAGAAGGTAAACCAGAAAGGATAGTTCTCATACATGTTCAGAACACGGGGAAGCCCGATGGCTCCTCTGGCGGCTTCTTCTTCAGTCAAAGGCGTGTAGTCAAAATACCGTTTTAATTTATACGCAAACAGGTTCGGCAGTTTATTTTCGGTCTTTTCTTTGCCAAGGCCCCGTTCGCAGCGGTTGCCGGTGATAAAACGACGCCCGCCGCTGAAATGATTGATGGTCAGACGGCAGTTGTTGGTACACCCTTTACATTTGGTCATGGTGGTAGAGTACTCTAAGGCTTCGATATCTTCAATGGAAAGCATGGTGGTGCCTTCGCATTCTGTATACCGCTCCCTTGCGATCAAAGCGGCGCCAAAAGCCCCCATGATACCGGCGATATCCGGTCGGATAGCCTGGCAGTCAGCGATTTTTTCAAAGCTTCGGAGAACCGCATTGTTGTAGAAGGTCCCTCCCTGGACAACAATATGCCGGCCAAGTTCAGAGGCGTCTGATACTTTGATGACCTTAAACAAGGCGTTTTTAATGACGGAGTAGGCAAGCCCGGCGGAAATGTCCGCCACAGACGCTCCCTCTTTCTGCGCCTGTTTCACCTTGGAATTCATAAATACGGTACAGCGGGTCCCCAGGTCAATAGGATTCCCGGCAAATAGCGCTTCATGGGCAAAGTCCTCTACTGAATAATTCAGGGACTTAGCGAAAGTCTCGATAAAAGAACCGCAGCCGGAAGAGCAGGCCTCGTTGAGCTGGACACTGTCTACCGTATGATTTTTGATCTTGATGCATTTCATATCCTGGCCGCCGATATCCAGGATGCAGTCCACGTCCGGATCAAAGAAGGACGCGGCGTAATAGTGGGCGATCGTCTCTACTTCTCCTTCATCCAGAAGCAGGGCGGCCTTGATAAGAGCCTCACCGTATCCGGTGGAGCAGGAATGAACGATCTCCACATCCTCAGGCAGTCTGCTGTATATGTCTTTGATGGCGGAAATAGTGGTGCCCAGCGGGTCTCCTTCGTTATTTTGATAGAAGGAGTACAGCAGGGTGCCGTCTTCGCCTACCAGAGCGGCTTTGGTGGTGGTAGAACCGGCATCGATCCCCAGAAATGCTTTTCCCTTATAGGTGGCAAGATCCTTGATCGGAACCTGATGCTGGTCATGTCTTTCTTTGAATTCCTGATATTCCGCCTCGCTGGCGAAAAGAGGTTCCATACGGTCCACTTCAAATTCCATTTTGATCCGCCCTTCCAGACGCTGCTGCATCTCCTGAAGAGCCACATCCAGAGTTTTCTCGGAATTTAAAGCAGAACCAATGGCCGCAAACAAATGGGAATGATTGGGAGCAATGGTATGCTCGTCGTCTAATTTCAGAGTGCGGACAAAGGCCTCGCGAAGCTCGGAAAGGAAATGAAGAGGTCCTCCCAAAAACGCCACATGGCCCCGAATCGGCTTCCCGCAGGCCAGACCGCTGATGGTCTGGTTGACAACTGCCTGGAAGATGGAGGCGGCCAAGTCTTCTTTGGCGGCTCCATCGTTGATCAGGGGCTGGATGTCAGATTTGGCGAACACGCCGCAGCGGGCGGCGATAGAATAAAGGGCCTTATAATTCTTGGCATATTCGTTCAGACCAGAAGCATCGGTCTGGAGCAGAGAGGCCATCTGATCGATGAAAGAACCGGTTCCTCCGGCGCACACGCCGTTCATCCGCTGTTCTACATTGCCGCCTTCAAAGTAGATGATCTTGGCATCTTCGCCTCCAAGCTCAATGGCAACATCAGTCTGAGGCGCGTAATCCTGGAGGGCAGTGGATACGGCAATGACCTCCTGCACGAAAGGAACGCCTAAGTGTTTGGCCAAGGTAAGGCCTCCCGAACCGGTAATGACCGGAGATACATGGATCGCGCCTAATTTATAGATTGCCCGGCCAAGAAGGTCGGACAAAGTTTCCTGGATATTGGCAAAATGTCTTTCATAATCGGAAAACACCACCTCGTTTTCATTATCTAAAATGGCGATTTTAACCGTGGTGGAGCCAATATCAATTCCCAGGGTATATAGTTCTTTTTGAATCATAACTGAAACTCCTTATACAATAAATCTATGAATCTCTTCTTATTAAATGTATGCCGCGTTTTTGCAACACGTAACATTATACGACAAAAAAAAAGAAATGACAATTCACAAAATATAAAAAAGCATAAAGAAATTGTTAAGATGGCTGAGAAGAAAAAAGGAGCGGCTGAATTGACAAACATAGCCTGAAAAGGTAGAATGACTACAGTGCTACATTACAAAAAATCAGGGAGTGAATCTATGAACTGGCTAAGTAAACTGGAACGTAAATTTGGCAGATACGCCATACCCAATCTGATGACCTATATTGTGATCTTATACGGAGTCGGATTTGTCTTGGATATGATCAATCCGACGTTTTATTCGGCTTATCTCAGCCTGGATGCCCAGGCGATCCTGCATGGACAGATCTGGCGGATCGTTACCTTTATCATCCAGCCGCCTTCCGGCAATCTGATCTGGCTTCTGCTGGCTTTATACCTCTATTATTTCATTGGAAAACAGCTGGAAATGGCCTGGGGCGCCTTTCGGTTCAACCTGTATTTATTCGCGGGGATTATATTCCATGCTCTTGCGGCGATCCTGGCTTATCTTGTGACGGGAGTGAGCCTCCATCTGGGGACCACGTACCTGAATATGTCGCTGTTCCTGGTGTTCGCGGCCCTGTATCCAGACGTGCAGTTTTTGCTGTATTTCTTTATCCCTGTGAAGGCGAAATGGCTGGCCTGGCTGGATGTGATCTTTTTCCTCTATGGGATCCTGCAGGCGTTTCTGCCGGCCTACGGAGGAGGCGTATACGGCGCCTACTATCAGGCGAATGCTCTTGCGGCCGCGGTTTCTCTGCTGAACTTTGTGATCTTTTTCTTCGGGTCCAGGACAGGGAAGGCTTATTCGCCCAAACAGATGCGGCGTAAAAGAGAATTTCAGAAGAATGTCCAAAGGGCGTCCCGCCCCGTCAATTCATATCCTAATGGGGCGAAACATCGCTGCGCCGTATGCGGGAGGACGGAATTGGATGATCCAAATCTGGAATTCAGGTATTGCTCGAAATGCAATGGAAATTATGAATATTGTCAAGATCATTTGTTTACACATACACATGTAAAGTGAGAGGAGAAAAAATGAAGAAAACAAAAATTGTATGTACTATGGGACCAAGAAGTGACGACGAAGATATCATGAGGGCGCTGGTCAGGGAAGGAATGGACGTGGCCCGGTTCAACTTCTCCCATGGAGACCATGAGGAACAAAAAAACCGTATGGATATGCTGAAACGGATCCGGGAGGAAGAAAAGAAACCCATCGCGATCCTTTTGGACACGAAAGGGCCGGAGATCCGTACGGGAGTGCTGAAAGATGGGAAAAAAGTCAATCTGCAGACAGGAGATGAATTTGTCCTGACCACTCAGAAGATCGAAGGAGACGAGAAGAAAGTTTCAATCACCTATGAGGGGCTGGTAGAGGATGTCCAAGTGGGAACCATTATCCTGGTGGACGATGGACTGATCGGCCTTAAAGTAAAAGCGAAACGGGAGGATGAGATCGTCTGCCAGGTAGTCAACGGAGGGGAACTTGGGGAGCGCAAAGGCGTCAACGTGCCCAATGTTCCGGTGCGGCTTCCGGCGATCACGGAGAAAGACCGGGAAGACCTGCGGTTTGGCGTAGAACAGGGAATTGATTTTATTGCGGCTTCCTTTGTGAGAAACGCAGAATGTATCCTGGAGATCAAAGCGTTCTTAAAAGAGTGCGGGGCCCCCTATATACCGATCATTGCCAAGATTGAGAACGCGGAGGGGATCAAGAACATCGATGAGATCATCCGCTGCGCGGACGGAATCATGGTTGCCAGAGGCGATCTGGGGGTAGAGATTCCGGCGGAGGAAGTTCCCTATCTTCAGAAAATGATCATCCAGCGCTGCAATGATAATTATAAACCGGTGATCACGGCCACCCAGATGCTGGATTCTATGATCCGCAATCCTCGTCCTACCCGCGCGGAGGTGACAGATGTGGCCAACGCGGTATATGACGGAACGGATGCAGTCATGCTTTCCGGCGAGACCGCTCAGGGGAAATATCCGGTGGAGGCGCTGCAGATGATGGTCCACATTGTGGAAAATACAGAAAAGCATTTGGATTATGATCTCATCCTGAAACAGGCAGAGGAACATCGGATGAAGAGCGTATCCAGCGCGCTGGCCCATGCCACAGTGTCCACTGCCGGCAATCTGCGGGCGAAATGTATCATTGCGCCTTCTATGTCAGGGGCTACGGCAAGAGTTGTATCGAAATTCAAACCAAAGACGGAGATCATCGGCGTCAGCCCCAATGAAAGGACGCTGCGCAGGATGCAGATCTATTGGGGCGTGCGGCCGCTGAAATCTGTACAGGTATATACAACGGAAGATATCTGCAACAGCGCAATCGAATTGGTCTGCGCGAAACAACTGGCAGAAGCCGGAGACGTTGTAGTGCTGACAGCGGGAATCCCTTCGCCGCATGTAAGCGGACAGGGATCAGGCTTCAGCAATATGATGCGGATTGCCGTGGTGGATTGATCTTTTCCCGCCTGATGTATTGACAGAAAGAATTGGTTGATTTATAGTGTTTCTGTAAAGAACTACTAACAGAGCGAAAGAGGACTGTAAAATGGAAAGCAACGCATTCGCGGAACGATTAACAGAATTCGGGCTGACCCGCCAGGAGGCATGTATCTACCAATGTCTTCTCACGGAAGGGAAGACCACAGGTTATGAAGTGGCAAAGCAGATCGGCATCTCCAGATCTAACGCCTATGGCTCTTTGGCCAGCATGACGGAGAAGGGAGCGGCTTATCTGGTGGAAGAAGGCAGCACGAGGAAATATGTTCCCGTGCCGCTGGAAGAATTCTGCCGCAACTGTATCCGCGGCCTGGAGAATTCCAGGGGGTGGCTTCTGAAGCATAAACCTACAGAGAAAGCCCATGTAGAAGGATATATTACGATCGAGGGAGACGCGAATATCCTGAACAAAGCCAAAAACCTTCTGGGAAAGGTAGAAGAGAGGGCCTACATTTCCTGTACCAGGAATTACCTTCTCCTTCTGGTGGAAGAGTTGGAAAAACTGACAGACGCCAGAAAAAAAGTGGTGATCGTAACGGACCAGCCGGTTAGTTTTAAGAATACCCGCGTATACGTGGGAGGACCCAGGGGAAGAGAAATTGGGATCATTACAGATTCCAAATATGTGCTGACGGGAGAATATGGGGAGGGAAGCATCAACACCTGCCTGTATTCCGGACAGAAGAATTTTGTAGAACTCTATAAGCGAGCTCTGGCCAATGAGATAAAACTTTTAGCAATACAGGAGGAAGACAAACGACCATGAAAAAAGAGCCATTTGTTACCAAGACACGGTTAGAAGAAATTGTTAAAGAATACCCGACGCCGTTCCATCTCTATGATGAGAAAGGGATCCGCAGGAATATGGAAGCTCTGAGGGATGCTTTCGCGTGGAATCCGGGATATAAGGAATATTTTGCGGTAAAGGCAACGCCCAATCCGTTTTTGATCAATATTTTGCGGGAATATGGCTGCGGCTGTGACTGTTCTTCCTATACAGAGCTTATGCTTTCTGAAGCGATCGGGGCGGTAGGGGAAGACATCATGTTTTCCTCCAATGATACGCCGGCGGAAGAATTTGTCTATGCGGATAAACTGGGCGCGATCATTAACCTGGATGATATCACCCATATTGACTTCCTGGAGAAAGCTATAGGAAAGATCCCGGAGACTATCAGCTGTCGATTCAATCCGGGCGGTCTTTTTAAGATCAGCAATGACATTATGGACAATCCGGGAGACGCCAAATACGGAATGACGAAAGAGCAGCTTTTTGAAGCCTTCAAGATCTTGAAGCAGAAAGGGGCCAAAGAGTTTGGCATACACGCGTTCCTGGCCAGCAACACAGTGACCAATGAATACTATCCTATGCTGGCGAAGATTTTATTTGAGGTGGCGGTAGAACTCCAAAAGGAGACGGGAGCTCATATCAAATTCATCAACTTATCTGGCGGTATCGGGATTCCTTACCGGCCGGATCAGGAACCAAATGATATCCGCATTATTGGAAATGGTGTGCGCAGAGTTTATGAGGAAGTTCTGGAGCCGGCGGGAATGGGAGATGTAGCTCTCTATACGGAGCTGGGACGGTTTATGCTGGGACCATACGGCTGTCTGGTGACCAGAGCGATCCATGAAAAGCATACATACAAGGAGTATGTGGGTGTGGACGCGTGCGCGGTAAACTTGATGCGTCCGGCTATGTATGGAGCTTATCATCATATCACTGTTATGGGAAAAGAAAATCTCCCCTGCGACCACAAGTATGATATCACAGGTTCTCTTTGTGAGAATAACGATAAGTTTGCCATCGACCGAATGCTGCCAAAGATTGAAAAAGGCGATCTTTTGGTGATTCATGACACAGGGGCCCATGGATTCTCTATGGGATATAATTATAATGGGAAATTAAGATCTGCCGAAGTGCTTCTGAGGGAGGACGGGAACACGGAGCTGATCCGCAGAGCAGAGACGCCGGCAGATTATTTTGCCACCTTTGATTGCTTTGAGATCGGGAAAAAACTGATCGACTAAGAAATAAAAAATATAAAAATGAGGAGGGAAAAGAAATGAAACGGATGAAATGTGGAATCCTTGCGCTGTTAGCGGCGGTTTCTATGGCGGTATTGACCGGATGCGGAGGAGGCATGACGGCTGACGACGCGAAGGAATATGCTCAGGCAGTGCTGGATGCAAGCTACAAAGGTGAGTTTGATTCGTACATGGAACTGACGGATTCTACGGAGGAAGAAGCCAGAGAAATGTATGAGGGAAATGTTGACACCACCATGGAAGTGGTGGGCTTTGAAGAGCTGGGAGTCTCAGAAGAGATGCAGGCGAACTACCGTCAGCTGTTTTTAGACATGGCAAAACAGGCGAAATATAGTCTGGGAGATGTAAGTGAGATCGAGAACGGCTATGAGATCGAAGTGACGGTAGAACCCTTTACTGGCATGAGCAACCTGGAAACAGAGCTGACCGATGCTTTGATGGCGGATTTGGCTTCTGTCACGGAGATCCCATCGGAGGAAGAACTTAATGAGATGACGATGCAGAAAATGTACGACCTGCTGAGCGAAAAAGTAGCGAACCCGGAATACGGAGAGGCCCAGACGATGACGCTGCGTGTAACGGCTGATTCTGACAATGTGTATTCAATACCGGAGGAAGATACCACTGCTTTGGACAGCGCTATGTTCCCGTCTGCATAGGAAATAGAAGTTCTCTCAAAAAAATGTTGTAATTGCAGAAAGTTTGTGATACAATAAATCTCGGCTTGAAAAAGCTGGGATTTGCGGATGTGGCGGAATGGCAGACGCACAAGACTCAAAATCTTGCGGGGGCGACCTCGTGTGGGTTCAAGTCCCACCATCCGCACGGAAAACCTTGAAAGTACTGGCAGTGCAGTATTTTCAAGGTTTTTTCTCTATATACTTTCTTTTGGCTTTTAAAATATGCCAATTTAGTGTATACTGAATGGTAGCGCGAAAGACGCGCGGATCTATCAGCCGATAAATGGAGGCAGAGCTTTTTATATGAGAGAAAAAATCGTATTGATCGACGGACACAGCATTTTAAACCGGGCCTTCTACGGCGTGCCGGACCTGACGAATTCAGAGGGGCTTCACACCAATGCTGTGTACGGCTTTTTAAATATTATGTTCAAGATCCTGGACGAAGAACAGCCGGAATATCTGACGGTGACCTTTGATGTCCATGCCCCTACTTTCCGGCATGAACTGTATGAAGCTTACAAAGGGACCAGGAAACCTATGGCGGAGGAGCTGCGGGAACAGGTTCCAGTGATCAAGGATGTCTTAAAAGCAATGGGAATCCAGATCATTGAACAGGCGGGCCTGGAAGCGGACGATCTGCTGGGAACGATCTCCAGACAGTGCGAGGAGCAAGGGCTGGATGTGTCTATCATATCCGGGGACCGGGATACGCTCCAGCTTGCCACGGATCATGTGAAGATCCGGATCCCCAAGACAAAACAGGGACGGACCGAGGTGGAGGATTACAATAGGGAGCAGGTGAAAGAGAGGTATGGCGTCACCCCTGCTGAGTTTATCGATGTGAAAGCTTTGATGGGGGATTCTTCCGATAATATTCCCGGAGTACCGGGAGTGGGGGAGAAGACGGCTACCAAGATCATCCAGGAATATCATTCGCTGGAGAATGCCTATGCCCACGCGGAGGAGATTAAGCCTCCAAGAGCCAGTAAGAATCTGAAAGAGTATTGGGAGCAGGCCAAGATGAGCAAGGTCCTTGCCACCATTGAAACCCACGCGGATATTCCGTTTGAATTAGAACAGGCCCAAAAGGGTGAGCTTTATACGAAAGAGGCTTATGAACTGTTTCAGAGACTCCAATTTAAGAACCTGCTGGGGCGCTTTGAGGTCCAGGCAGATGCCAACGCGGTGGAAGAACATTTCCGGGAAGTGACGGATCCGGAAGAAATAGAAAGAGTGCTGGCGGAGGCGGCCGAAGCGGATGTGGTAGGCGCCGCGGTGTCGGAGGACCCGGAAGCGGTGCTGCCTCTTTTTGCCCACCCTTCCGGTTATGGGAGGATTTCCATTGCATATGGGCCAAAGCAGGTAGTTACCATTCCCTGCTCCATAGAACTTGGTATGGATGAGCTGCTGAAAAAGCTTTCCGTCCTTTCCGGGAAGGTAAAAGTATTTGCCGTGTGCGGACTCAAAGGGTATCTGGAGAGCCTTCCGGACATTCGGGAAGAAAGCTGCTTTGACCCGATCATTGCGGCGTATCTTCTGAATCCTTTGAAAAGTGATTATGATTATATAGATGTGGCGAGAGAACAGTTGGATCTTCTGATCGACGAGAAGCTGGAAGTGAAAGAAAAGTCTTGTTATGAAGCTTACACTGCCTGGGCTGCTTACCCCCGTCTTCTCGAAAAGCTGAAGGAGACAGGAATGGACCAGCTGTTTGCCAAGATCGAGATGCCGCTGGTATTTACTTTGAGAGATATGGAAGCGGCGGGCGTAAAGGTAGAGGCAGAAGCTCTGAAAGCATACGGGGAACAGCTTGGAGAACGGATTGTGGATCTGGAACAAGAGATCTACGGCCTGGCGGGAGAGATCTTTAATATCAATTCGCCCAAACAATTAGGGGTGATCTTATTTGAAAAACTGAATATGCCCCACGCCAAGAAGACGAAGACCGGGTATTCCACCGCGGCGGATGTGCTGGACAAACTGGCGCCGGACTATCCTTTGGTGGCTAAGATCCTGGAGTACCGGCAGCTTGCCAAATTAAAATCCACTTATGCGGACGGCCTTGCCAACTATATCGGGCCGGATGGCAGGATCCACGGGAAATTCCATCAAACAGTGACAGCTACTGGAAGGATCAGCAGTACAGAACCAAATCTGCAGAATATCCCAGTCCGGGTGGAGCTGGGCAGACTGATCCGAAAGGTATTCATTCCAGAGGACGGCTATGTCTTTGTGGATGCGGATTATTCGCAGATCGAGCTTAGAGTGCTGGCTCACTGTTCCGGGGACCAGCAGTTGATCCAGGCATACCGGGAAGCCAAAGATATCCATAGGATCACGGCGTCTCAAGTGTTCCATGTGCCTTTCGAGGAAGTAACGCCTCTCCAGCGAAGAAACGCGAAAGCCGTTAACTTTGGGATCGTCTATGGGATCAGCTCCTTTGGACTGAGCCAGGATCTGAGCATTACCCGGAAGGAAGCGGCTCAGTATATTGAGGATTATTTCCGCACCTATCCGGGAATCAAACGCTTTTTGGATGATGCGGTGGCTCACGCAAAAGAAAAGGGATATGTGGTCACGCTGTTTGGAAGGCGCCGGCCTGTGCCGGAACTTTCTTCCAGCAATTATATGCAGCGTTCTTTTGGCGAACGGGTGGCAATGAACGCCCCGATCCAAGGAACAGCGGCGGATATCATCAAGATCGCTATGATCGGTGTGGGACGAAGGCTTAAAGAACAGAACATGCGGTCCAGACTGGTATTGCAGGTCCATGACGAACTTCTGATCGAGGCGCACAGACCGGAATTGGAAGAAGTAGAGAAGATCTTGAAAGAAGAAATGGAACAGGCGGCATCCCTGGATGTGCCATTGGAGATAGATATGCATACAGGAGAAAACTGGTACGAAGCAAAGTAAGAGGTGGAAGCGTATGAAGATTATTGGAATTACAGGAGGCATAGGAGCCGGGAAAACACAGGTTCTTGAATATCTGCATAATCGGTACGGGGCTACCGTATGCCAGGCGGATGATGTGGCAAAGAAACTTCAGAAAAAGGGCGGGGCGTGTTATGACGCCATTGTAGAACATTTTGGAGAAGAGATCCTGGATGAAAAGGGAGAATTAAACAGAGACAGGCTGGGGGAGATCGTATTTTCAGACTGTTCCCAGCTGTCGCTGCTCAACAGCATCGTACATCCGGCGGTGAAAGAGGAAATCTTAAAAAAGATTCGCCAGGAAGAGCGCAGGAATACGAATTTGTTTATTATAGAGGCGGCTCTTTTGATCGAAGATCACTATGATCAGATCTGCGACGAGTTGTGGTACATTTATGTGGAAGAAGCGATTCGTAAGAACCGTCTGTTTTATTCCAGAGGCTATGACGCGGCAAAGATTGAGGATATCATGCGGGCGCAGCTGCCAAAGGATATGTTCCTGAAACATTGTGACAGGGTGGTCGACAACAGCGGTGTATTTGCGGAGACGATGCTGCAGCTTGACAATATTATCAAAGAATTATAAAGGATGGATGACATACATATGAGATTATGCAGTATTGCCAGCGGAAGCAGCGGAAACTGTATCTATGTGGGGGACGATCATACGCACCTTCTGGTGGATACGGGAATCAGTAAAAAAAGGATTGAAGAGGGGCTTTCTTCCCTGGATATTAAAGGGGATGAGCTGAATGGTATCCTGATCACCCATGAACATATCGATCATATTCAGGGACTGGGGGTGTTTAGCAGAAGGTATGAGATCCCTATTTACGCTACAAAAGGAACCATTGAAGGAATCAAAAACTGCAGGAGTCTGGGGAGGCTGCCGGAAGGACTGCTGCACGAGGTAAAGTTAGATGAGGGATTTGATCTGGGAGAAATGAAGGTCCGTCCATTTGCGATTTCTCACGATGCCAATGAGCCTTCCGGTTTCCGGATCGAGAATCAAAGGAAGTCCGTGGCGGTGGCGACGGATCTTGGGATGTACGATACCTATACAGTGGAGAATTTGAAGGATTTGAACGCTGTGGTATTGGAAGCCAATCATGACATCCATATGCTGGAAGTAGGGCCTTATCCATATCCGCTGAAAAAAAGGGTCATGGGGGACAAAGGCCATCTTTCCAATGAGTGGTCAGGGAGACTGCTCTGCGACATCCTGCATGACGGCCTGCAGTATGTGCTGCTGGGCCATCTGAGCAAGGAGAATAATTATGAGGAGCTTGCCTATGAGACGGTGAAGCTGGAAGTCAGCATGGGAGACAATCCCTACAAGGGAGAGGATATCCCTATGATGGTAGCAAAAAGAGACTGTGTTTCAAAAATCATTACATTATAAGAAAAATGAGGTGTGGGAATGGAACGAATCGCAATCGCAACAGACAGCAATAGCGGGATTACGCAGGAAGGGGCAAAGGAACTGGGGATACGGGTTTTGCCAATGCCTTTCTATATCAATGGGGAACTGTATTATGAAGATATTACGCTGACGCAGGAGGAGTTTTATCAAAGGCTGGCGGAAGACGCGGATATCTCTACCTCTCAGCCGGCGCCTGCCGATGTGATCGGCCTTTGGGAAGAGCTGCTGGAAGAGTATGATAAAGTGATCTATATCCCTATGTCCAGCGGGCTTTCCAGTTCCTGTGAGACAGCTATGGGACTGGCGCGGGATTTTGAGGGAAAGGTTTATGTGGTGAACAATCAGAGGATTTCGATCACGCAGCGCCAATCCGTACTGGATGCTATGGAGCTGCGAGACGCCGGCCTTGGCGCGGAAGAGATCGTAGATGTTCTGATGAAAGAGAAGCTGGAGGCCAGTATCTATATCACAGTGGATACTCTGAAATATCTGAAAAAAGGCGGAAGGGTGACACCTGCCGCCGCGGCGATCGGCACGGTTCTGAATTTAAAGCCGGTGCTCACCATCCAGGGAGAAAAGCTGGATGCGTTCGCTAAAGTACGGGGGATCAAGTCGGCGAAGAAGACGATGCTGGATGCCATGGATAAAGATATCCATGAACGGTTTGCCGGGAAGGAAGTCCATCTGGAAGGAGCCTATACCTGTTCCGAGGAGGAAGCAATGGAATGGAAGCGGGAGATCGAAGAAAGGTTCCCGGGATATGATGTAGTAATGGACAAGCTTTCTCTGAGCGTAAGCTGCCATATCGGGCCGGGCTCCATTGCCATTGCCTGCAGCAAAAAGATTTAGGAAATGTTATAGGGAGAGAGATTATGATGAGAGGGAGAAAATGGCGTGGCTGCCTGGGAATTTTTGTGCTGACCGCAGCGCTTTGGTGTTTGGCGGTTCCTGTAATGGCCGGGCCTGATACGGAAGAGGCAGTTGATGTTGAGCCGGGATCCACAACGGAGATGGAACCGGATCAGACGTATCAGATTTCTAGTCCGGCAGAAACTATGACTTCTTACATTTTTAAGTTTACCCCTCAGGAAGACGGCGGATATTATCTGGAATATGACGGCGAGATCAATGGTTATGAACTGGGACTGGAGTACTATGTGACGGACGGGGAAGAAAATCTTCTTGCCGGCGGTAATGGCTCCGGATACTATATGCTGAAGGCGGGAGAGACTTATGTGTTCGATATGGATGCAATCCCTAACTACCGGGGGGCGGCCGCCGCAGGCCAACTGACCATGACGAAAGAGTATGATTGGAACGAGTGTGTCTATGTAGACGGAAATCAAATCGCCACAGGACTCGCTCAGAATTTCAAGATTCTATACCTCCCGGACGGAGTGAGGGGGATGAAAGACAATTCATACGTTTATGGGATCTATACGCTGATTCTGCCGGATTCCATTCAAGATCCGGTTGACCATATGGATTTCTGGACCGCTTCCTACCGCTACGAGACAGCAGGGACTTCCGGGAGATATCTGGCGGAGGACGGCGTGCTCTATGATCAAAAGGACAGAATCCTGCGGTATGTTCCTCCTGTGAGAGAGGGGAGCTACACGGTCAAAGATGGTACAAAAGAAATTGGAAGCAGCGCGTTTGAGGGGACAAACCTAGAAGAAGTAATCTTTCCGGATTCTGTGGAAACTCTCTCAAGCTTTGGGAAGAGCGAGACGCTGAAAAGAATTAAGCTTCCGGCTGATGCTTATGGAATGAGCGCAGAAGCTTTCCAAAGCCTATATGCCCTTGAGTCCCTTGAGGTCTCGGAGGCAAGCGAGAGATACGAGAGCAGGGACGGCGTGCTTTTCAGCGACAATTCTGACGGCACATGGACGCTGGAATTTTATCCCATCGGGAAGGAAGACCTCTCTTACACGATCCCAGAGGATGTGAGCTGGCTGGCCTCGGGATCTTTCGCGCAAAGCGGTACGGAAGACGAGGCGGTACGGAACCTGAAATATCTTACGATTCCGGAGACGGTCATAAACTTGAATGGGTTTCTTCAGGCCGGAAACGGCTACAGCGTCTATACAGAGCTGACACTTAGAGGCTATGAAGGCTCGGCAGCCCATCAATATTACCTGGAGAATTTTATTTTCAGCGACCAGATCAAGTGGGAGACGATCGGAGAAGACGGAGAAGATGAGAAACGGGACTTTACGCTTAAAGTCGATAATAACAGTTTCCAGCATTTGGGAGTGGGAACGAAGGAAAGCGGATTCTGGGGCACAGACGGGATTGAACTGACGGATGAGGATTACCAGAAATTATTCCGCCATGAGATGGAGGATGGCGTACGCGACTATTTGAGAAACTACATCAATGGCGATGTGAAATGGAAAGGATCCTGCCATGGGATCGCCACGGTCATCGGGCGAGTGTTTAACCAGGATATGACGGTCGCGGAGGTTTCGGACAGCGGAAGATCCTGCGTTTATGATCTGGATCAGCCCTATGAGGATCAGGAGTATCTGTCTGCTATCAGTTATTATCAGTTGATGCAGTATGTGGATGATCCGGGGATTCATGAACTGGCTTCGGTTTATCACAAAAGGCCCGGTATGATAGGAAGTCTTTTAGATTTTCTGAAAGGGACAGATTCGGGAGAGATGTCTTCTCCGGCGGAATTTGAGAATTTTTTTGATACGATGAGATCTTCTCTGGACGAAGGGAAGATTTTACTCCTCCGCAGTCCCAGCCACACTGTTTTGGTGACGGGTTATGAGACAACAAACCAGGGTTATACTTTTCAGATTTATGATGAAAACAGCGTGAACAGCGAACATCCAGAAGGTGAACTTTATGAATGGAAGGTAAGCAAGGATTTTATGAAGTTTAGCTGCGCCGGCTTTTTCACACATGATGGGGAACCCTTTAATGAAAAAACCTTCGGATGGCTTTCCATTTTACTGCCTTCTGAGATGGACCAGGGCCATATGGCGGAGCCCAAAGAGGATGTGACCGATATCCTGATCGATGCGATGGACCGCTTTACAATCCGGGATTCAAAGGGAAATACCTTGAAAAGTGACGGAAAACAGGAAGTGGAAGCGACCATGGAGGTGGAAGAGCTTCAGACGATCAATTCCACCCTGGGAGATGACGCGCAGGGGTCTTTGGAGTGTAAATTTACGGTGCCGGATGAGGAGACCTACCAGATTTCTGACCTGGGAGAAGAGGCCGGGATTTCCCTCTACAATGACAAGGGATACCTGTCGCTTCGCGGAACTGGGATCAGATCCGCGAAGATGACGCCGGGAGAAGGCATTGAGATTCAAGGGGAAAAGGGCGGTTCTTTTACGGCTGTTATCGACACTGACGAGAAGGTCGCAGAAAATGAGACCGGACTTATTTCTGTTTCCGGTACGGTAAAAGGAGATGGAGCGATCAAAATCCAGACTTCCGGTGAGACAGTGACGATTAATTCGGAAAATGATATAGAGGATCTGAAATTGGAATCCTTTGTGGAGAATGAAGCGCTTCCGCTGAAGATAGAAAACAGCCAGGGAGGCGATAATCTGAAAGCAGGTGAAGCGGTTGCTGTAAAGGCGACTGATTTTGGAAAACAGGATGATTCAAACGACCCCAATGGGGATGAAACGAACTCTGGAGATGCGGGATCAAACAATCCGGGAAAAGGAAATCCAAGCGAAGAGAATCACACGCCGGATACAGGAGATGTCAGAGCAGGCAGATATCTATTTGGCTTTTTGATATCAGGAATGGTAATCTGTGGGACAATATACTTGAAGAAAAGGGTTCAATGGAAACAAAGATAGTAAATAAGCTCGCCAAAGGCGGGCTTATTTTGCGGAAAATAGAGGGTTCCCATTGAACAGGCAAGGTCAGCAGCGGACGATCTGCTGCTGGTATTCGCTGATGAAGGGGAGCTTATACTTGTCTGTGATCACGCTTTCGTAGAGGTCGGCGGCGAAGATATCCTGTTCGATCATGCGGGCGGCGGCTCCGGTAAAAGTTTCCGTCTGAGAGAGCTTGGTGACCAGCGGGATCTGGGAGCTTCTCTTGAGTTGGGAGAGAAATGGGGCCGAGTCTTTCCGGAAACCAAGGATCCTGGCGTAAGGGCATCCGCCTTCCTCCTGATACGAGAGCATGTCCGCTCTGGTAATATGGAGAAGGATGTGGAACAGACTGCGGCTTATGCGGGAATAGGTCAGTTCTTTTGTCTTCAGCAGACCGCAGAACTGATCAAAATGCAGGAAATCATTCCGGCAGTTCATGATCCGATTTGCCAGCTCTTCTGACACATCCTGATATTTGACCAGGCTGTCTCTGGATTCCTTCATAAGCTGATATTTTAAAAGTAAAGAAAAGTCGTCGCTGTAGACAGGATAGCGTTTCCGGTAACTTTCTTCTAAAAGCCGGATGCAGGAAGGAGGAACCTGGCCTTCCAGCCTTGTCATTGTCTCTGATAGTGTAGGCTCGTCAAAAAGACCGTCAGATTCCAGATGAATAGAATTGCCGGCAAATTCCAAAAGTCTTCGTATGGCGGAGGCTGAGCTGCAGCTTTCAGAAAGTTGTGTGTCGTGGTAGCCGGAGACCTTGCGCTGGATGGTATAGGCTTTCATTGGACTGTTGTTCCGATGAAGGGCTTTCAGGTACTCGATGCCAAGGATATTATTCGGCTGTTCCAGGATCAGATCCAGTCTATCATCTTTGAAATAAGCTTTAAGTGCCATTTGTCTGGCCAATGGAAAAGACATACCGTTCCGAAGGCCTTCCTGGAGTGAAAATTGGTATTCCTGCGGCTCGTCCGCCGTAACTTTGGCAATCTCATCCAGGAGGGAAAAATCCCCGCACTCACTCCCAAAACAAATAGCGTCCACACAGCCCAGGCGTTCCAGCAAGGAGACGGCGCCGACGGCAAAATACTCGGCGCTTCCAGTGGCCCAGCAGACGGGAAGTTCCAGGACAATGGAGACTCCAGCCTCTAAAGCGACCTTTGTCCGAAGGCGTTTAGGCATGATGGCTGGGGCTCCTCTCTGCACATAGTTTCCGCTCATAACAGCGATGGCAGCATCTGCGCCGGCAATGTCAAGCGCCTGTTCTAAATGATAGAGATGACCGTTGTGAAAAGGGTTGTACTCTGTGATCAATCCGACAATTTTCATGAAGAATCTCCTTGTATATCTTTTTCAAATTGATTATACTATAGAAAGACTGACCAGGCAAATATCAGAAAGGAGGGAGATTCATGGGAGACGAAAAAAGAACCAACGGACCAGAAGCTCAAGAAGTGGTTCCCGAACAGACGTGGGAGAATCCGGAGGAGCGCGCGGAACTGACAGAAGAACGAATCCTGGACATGTTGGAAAACCGGCAGTACAAGGAATTGAAAGAAGAGCTGGAGAATAACATGTATCCTGTGGATCTGGCCGATATTCTGGAAGAATTTGACCAAAAACACCTGGTCATGGTATTCCGTCTTCTGGCGAAAGAAGAGGCGGCAGAAACCTTTACCTACATGAACAGCGACATGAGAGAGCTTCTGATCAATGCCCTGACGGACTCCGAGCTGGAAGAAGTCATGGAAGAAATGTATCTGGACGATACGGTAGACGTTTTGGAAGAGATGCCAGCAAACGTAGTGGACAGACTGCTTCTTGCCACAGATGAGGAGACCAGGACCCAGATCAATCAGCTGCTTCAGTATCCGGAGGACAGCGCCGGAAGCGTGATGAATGTGGATTACATCGCGCTTAGGAAAGAGATGACAGTGGCGGAATCCATCCTGAAGATACGGCAGGGGGGAATTAATAAGGAGACCATCTATACCTGTTATGTGACGGAGAAGCGGAAGCTGATCGGACAGGTTGATGTGAAAGAACTGCTGACTACCAGCGAGTCTAAGACTATCGAAGAGATTATGGAGACCAATCTTCTGTACGCCCATACTACGGATGATCAGGAAGATGTGGCAAAGACTATTAATAAGTACGGACTGATCGCTCTTCCGATTGTAGATCATGAGTTCTGTATGGTGGGAATCGTAACGGTAGACGACGCCATGGCAGTATTACAGGAAGAAACAACGGAAGATATCAGTATCATGGCCGGTGTCAGCCCCAGCGAAGAGTCCTACTTTGGAACAACGATCCTGGAACATGTGAAAAGCCGTCTTCCCTGGCTGTTATTCCTTATGCTGTCCGCAACGGTGACGCAGATGATCATGAACAGTTACGAAGCGGCGCTTGCGGTCATGCCGCAGCTTGCGGGATTTATCCCCATGCTGACGGGAACTGGAGGAAACTGCGGTTCCCAGAGTTCCACCCTGGTGATCCGGGGACTGGCGGTTGGAGAGATTGAATTTGCGGATCTTTTGAAAGTAATCTGGAAAGAAGTACGGATCGCTGTCTGTATCAGCGTGGTCCTGGCCGTGGTGAACGGTGTGAGGATCGTTGTGATGGGACAAGGAGACGCGCTGATGGCCCTGACGATCGGCATCACCATGGCCTGTACGGTAGTGATCGCCAAAGTGGTGGGATGTACCCTGCCTTTGATCGCCAAGAGAGTGGGATTGGATCCGGCGATCATGGCGACTCCCCTGATCTCTACCCTGGTGGATATCAGCACCATCAGCGTATATTTCGCGATCGTAAGCTATGTATTCCATCTGTGAGAAAAGATATATTTGAGAAGAAGGCAGAGAGTATGTTCTGGCAGGAGGCTAGGAGACATGGCAGTAACATATAGGGAATTGCTGGGGACAAGGTACTTTAGGAAATTTAGGGTAGAGGCGGGAACCAAGGGACTGGAGAAAAAGATCGGCCTAGTTCTTACCTGTGAGGAAGCATTGAGTGATAAAAACAGCTATGTGTTTTTATGCAAGATGTCTTATCATCAAAAAGAAATTTCCCTGGATTTTGTTCGGGAGATCATTGAACGGGGATATTCCGGACTGGGAGTACAAAAAGAGGACGGGGAACCGTTTGATCCGGAAATCCGGAAGTTCTGCGAGGAGAACAATTTTCCATTGATCCGTATTCCGAAACAGGCACATTATATGGATATCGTAAGAAATGTGGATAGTTTATGCGTTGACAGAAAGGTTCAGAATATTTACGACATCATTAATATCCAAACAAGCAATGATCATGATGCGAAACTGGCGAAAACGATACATTCTCTTTCTGTCGATCTTGAGCGGGATGTGAAGATTTACGATCTCTTTTCCAGGAAGATTTTTCTGCCTGATGGACGGATTCTGCGAAATGTGGAGACATCTCAGTATGAATCTGTCTGGAATCCTGCCGGAGATTTTCAAAAGAAGGATCTGGCGGAGAGAATTCCCATGTATCTTTTGTCCTGCGACAACGAAGAAGAGACGAGGCGGATCATCCTGCCTATTCATCTGCGCGGGGAGACGCTCGGATATCTGACAATTGAAGCGGGAGGCCTGGAAAAAGATTATAACTCCTTATACAGCATTAAGATTACGTATCTTTTTGTGGTGTCGGAATATAAGCTGGTGTATCAGGAGGTCGAGAAAGAAAACGAAACCCGGGATGAGATTCTGCGGGACATTGCCAAAGGGATATTGAATATTGACGATGTATATTTTATGAAATATTTTGGCAAAGACAAGATGCGTCCTTTTACGATTGTGGCGATTCGGCAATTTACCGAAGACCTGAATATGTTTATGCGCAGGGAACGGATTGAGGAATGTATTTATCATCATTTAAACAGAAAGGATGTGTTTCTTGGGATTTTGGACTTCAATGAGCTGGTGCTCCTTGTAGCTCAGGATCGTCAGAACAGGGAACTCCAGCTTAAGACCCTTCTTGGGAGAATCGCAGAAGATTTGAAAGATGATATGCCAAGGGCACGGTTTGCGTTTGGAATCTCAGAAACATATACAGGAATCGAAAAACTTGGAGCCGTTTACGAGGAAAGTTTAGGGTGCTTAGAGCGGGGAACGATGCTGGCCCCGGAGCAAGAGATCTTTTCAGAAGAAGACCTGGGTCCATTTCAATTATTTGATTTGAGAAGAATGAAGGAGCGTGGGCCGAAGATGTATGCAGAGTTCGCGGAACCATTCTTGCGGGAGAAGGATGGAAAAGAGTTGCTTTTGACCTTAAGAGAATACTTGCGGTGTGGTTCCTCTGTTTCAGCAACCGCGAAAAAGATGTATCTTCATAACAACACAATCCGCTACCGGATCGAAAAGATAGAGGAAATCCTGGGAGTAAGCCTCAAGGATCCGTTTACCAGATTGAAGGCGGAAATTCTGCTGGAAATTTTTTGCGACAAAAACGCTTAATCAAAAATCAAAAGCGAAAATCGATGCAGCCGGATGATTTTCAGATGTCTGAAAATCATCCGGCTGTTTTTATATTCTGTCGGATCAAAGAAAAAGGATTTTGTAAGAAGCTACAAAAAGAACCAGGGTTTTCAAATAATCCTACAGTGCTACAAAAGAAAAGAAATTCTTTGGAATTCTCTCTATGTTAATCTCAATGGGGGCGTTATAGAATCGAGACAAGTACAAAGCAGACAGGGAGAAAGGAGGAAAACTGCTATGATACAAAAGCTTGGAGACATTGACGCTTTATTGGAAAAGCATGACACCTACAGACATCATTGCCTGAATCTGATTGCTTCGGAGAATTACGCAAGTAAAAGAGTAAGAGGGTATCTTTGTTCGGATTTTAATAACAGATATGGCTGTTATACGACATTGAAACCAGAAGAACGGGAGTATACAGGCAATAAGTACATCAATGAATTTGAACTGGAAACTCATGAGCTGGTGAGAGAGATTTTTGGAGGAACGTATGTGGATCTCCGGCCGATCAGCGGCCACATGGCAGGGATGGCAGTTGTTCTTGGAATCTTAAAACCGCATGATTTGGTGATTGAAGTGTCTTTGGAGGATTGGGGGCATGGGCTGGTGGGGCCGATGTGCCAGATCAGTCAGCTTGGGGAAACGATACGTGTGGAATATATGCCATTTCAAAATGGAGAAGTGGATATAGACGGATTGATTCAAATGGCAAGGGAGAAACGGCCAAAGCTGGTGATCTTTGGAGGCTCAGGGACACTCTTTCCAGAGCCGGTAGAGCAGTTTGTGGAGACGGCGGAGGAACTGGGAATCGTAGTGGCCTATGATGCCTCTCATGTGACGGGGCTGATCGCGGGCAGGCAGTTTCCGAATCCTATTGAGCATGGAGCGGATATAGTATTTGGGAGCACCCATAAATCTTTCCCGGGACCACAGGGGGGATTTGTGATCAGCAATAAACCGGAATTGATGAAACAGATTGGAGACGCGCTTTCTCCGTCCCTTGTAACCAGCCATCATATTGTGCGGCTTCCTGCTTTTGCGGCTTCTCTTTTGGAAATGAAGGAATTTGGAGAAGACTACGCAAAGCAAATAGTAAAGAACGCGCGCAGCCTTGCGGAAGCGCTGCATAAATACGGATTTCATGTGCTTGGAGATGAAGCCAAGGGATTTACGCAAAGCCATCTTCTTCTGGTAGATTTGGAAGATCTGGTGGAAACTGCGCCGGGAAAACTGCTGGAGAAGGCCGGGATTTTGTGCTCTGATGATTTTTCCGGAGCGAGTGCGCAGATCCGGATCGGAACGCCAGAAGTCACCAGATTTGGAATGAAAGAGGCGGAAATGCAAGAAATTGCCAAATTCTTTAAAAGGGCCATTATAGACAAAGAAAGTACCGAAATTTTGGCAAAGGAAGTTGGAGAATTTGTCAAAGACTTCGATAAGCCAAGGTATTGCTTTGAAAATTGAGAAGGAGGAAGAACAGATGGTAGAGATAAAAGACAGATGGTTAAACTTTGAAGTGTCGGAATTTAAAGAGCGGTTACGAAAAGTAAAAGAGAGTATGCAAAAGAAAGGGATGGAAGTCCTGATTGTGACAGACCCTGCGAATATGTGCTATTTGACAGGGTTTGACGGCTGGTCCTTTTATGTACATCAGTGTATCATAGTCATTGATACGGAAGAACAGCCGGTGTGGATAGGAAGGGGACAGGATGCCAACTCTGCGAGACTGACGACCTGGCTGGATGATGAAAATATTTACGCTTATACGGATGATTATGTACACTCTTTGATCAAACATCCTATGGAATTTGTGGCTGATGTGATTCGGGGGAAAAAGGCAGATAAAAAAGTGATTGGAACAGAGATGGATGCCTATTATTATACGGCGAAATGCCAGGAGCGATTGGAGGCCTCCCTCCCGGATGCTAAATTTGCAGATGGAAACAACCTGGTGAACTGGGTGAAGTTGGTAAAATCTGATAAAGAAATAGAACTGATCCGCAAAGCGGGGAAAATCGTAGAGCGAGGAATGGCAAAAGCATACGAGACGGTAGATATTGGTGTCAGACAGTGCGATGCGGCGGCAGAAGTTTATGGAGCTCTCATTAGAGGAACCGAAGAGTATGGCGGAGACTATGCTTCGATTATTCCTTTGATGCCTGCGGGTGTGCGGACCTCTACACCTCACCTGAGTTGGACTGACGAGGTTTATAAAGACGGCGACACCGTGATCCTGGAGCTTGCTGGCAATTATAAAAGATATCATTGCCCATTGGCGAGAACGATGATCCTGGGCAATGCTCCGGAGCGGGTGAAGGAGCTGGGCGCGGTGGTTACAGAAGGAATTGCCAAAGCACTGGAGGCGGTAAAGCCGGGTGTAACCTGTGAAGAAGTAGAGCGGGTGTGGGCGGCGAGCATTGCTAAGAGCGGATTTATTAAGGATTCTCGAATCGGCTATCCAACAGGATTGAACTTCCCGCCGGATTGGGGAGAGCATACCGCAAGTCTGCGGCCTGGGGACAAGACTATTTTGAAGCCCAATATGGTCTTCCACATGATTCCGGGAATATGGCTGGATCAGTTTGGTGTCGATATCAGCCAGACGTTCCGTGTGACGGAGAACGGCTGCGAGGAGATGACCTCCTACGAGCGAAAATTATTGGTGAAGTAAAGTGGCCGGAAAAGGGAAGGAGTGGTGAGGATGAGTTGGATCATCGTTGCGGAAATCATATTATACTGCATTTGTATGATTGGGATTGGAGTTTATTTCAGCCGTAAAAAATTGTCTCAGGAAGAATTTATGCTGGGCGGAAATAAACTCCCCGGGTGGGCGCTTGCTTTTTCCGAGAGAGCGGCTTGTGAATCCGTATATCTTCTGATGGGACTGACAGGGTTTGTCTATGCAAATGGCGTGTCGGGAGCTTGGGTGCTGATCGGATCCGCTATGGGCACAATGGGGTTCTGGCTGTTTTTTGGCAAGAAGATCCGGCAGGACAATGAGAAATATGGAGCATTGACATTGACGGAATATATTGCCATGAAGTTTGGGGCGAAGGCCAACTTGATTCGATGGTTTATCAGCATCAACGTAGGAATCTTTTTCATGTTCTATCTGGGAGCACAGTTTTCGGGAGCCGGAAAAACTCTGCTCACTGTTACAGGCTTAAAACCAGCCTATGGTATGCTTATTACGGTAATCGTAGTAGTCCTGTACACTACGATGGGGGGATTTATGTCGATTGTATGGGCAGATGTAGTTCAGAGTATTCTTATGGTGGGAACACTGGTGGTGGTTCCAATTACAGCCTTTTTTGTAATACAGGCTCAGGGGATTGACATATCGGCCGCCTTGCTGGAAGCGGGCCCGAATATTTCCTCCTGGACAGGCGGAGTGAACGGAATGGCGGCCTTCCTTTTGATCTTTGCTAATCTGAACTGGTGCTTTACTTTTTATGGCGGCCAGCCGCAGCTGACTTCCCGTGTGATGGCCATGAGGAGTGTGAAAGAATATAATACGAGCAGGAATGTGGCGGTGGGATGGATTGCCGCCGGCTACACAGGAGTCTTTTTCATCGGGATCTTGGGTGTGGCGCTTTATGGCTACGATGCTTTGGCTGATCCGGAAACCTTACTGCCTTATATGATCCAGGATCTCTTCCCGGCTCCGCTTGCAGGGATTCTGATCGCGGGGATCTTCGCGGCCATGATGTCAACCTGCGCCTCTGTGATTATGGTAGTATCAGGAACTTTAAGTGAAGATATTATTCATAAGGCCCTAGGGAAAAATTTGACCAGCGATCAGCTTGTCCGCTTGTCTCGGATCGTAATCTTATGCGCAGGTGCTCTGGGACTTTTTGTGGCCATGACGTCAGGAAAACTGATCTATTACATTACCAGTTGGATGAACGCAGGCGTTGGAAGTGTTCTCTCGGCGATTGTACTGCTGGGATTGTTTTACAAGAAGTCTTCAGCCAGGGGGATTGCATGGTCAATTCTGATTGGGACGATCTTTACAATTGGCTGGATGATCACACCTTTAGAAAATATTGTGAGCGCACGGTTTATGTCTTTTGCGGTAACAATTCTCAGTGGAATTTTGTTGAGCCATCTATGTCCGGACAGTAAATATGAGACAGAGATGTCAGAAAGTCAGGCGGCCGGATAAGGAGGAAAGAGACATGGAAATCAGGACAAGAGTTTTGGAGCTGGAGCCGGAATTGATCGCGTTGAGAAGAGACCTGCATCGCCATCCGGAGCTTGGGTATGAGGAATACCGGACCTCCGATATTGTGTATAAATACCTGGAAGCCTGCGGTCTGGAGGTGGAAAGAATCTGCAAGACGGGCGTGGCCGCTTTGATCCGAGGGGGCAGGCCTGGAAAAACGCTTCTTCTTCGGGCCGATATGGACGCGCTTCCAGTGGAGGAAGAGACAACGGTAGATTACCGATCGGAGGAAGCGGGGAAGATGCACGCCTGTGGACACGATGCCCATACGGCTATGCTTCTTGTGGCGGCCAAGATTCTGGCGGAACGGCAGGAGGAGATCTCTGGAAATATAAAGTTCCTTTTTCAGCCAAACGAGGAAGGAACGGCGGCGAGAGATACGATCCGGGAGGGGATTTTAGAGAATCCCAAGGTGGATGCGGCGTTTGCTATGCATATATGGTCCCAGTTAGAGAGCGGAAAAATCGGAATTTCAGACGGGGCAGTCATGGCGGCCTTGGAGGAATTTAAAGTCACCGTTTATGGAAAAGGCGGACATACGGGAGCGCCTTATGCGGCCATTGATCCGGTGATTGCAGGGTGCAGTATTGTGCAGGCTGTTCAGCAAATTCAGACAAGGGAGATGGACCCCAGGGAACCTACGGTAATCATGGTGGGAAGGTTTGCGGCTGGAACAGCTAGCAATGTGATTCCGGATAAGGCTGTACTGGAGGGAACGATGCGTTTCTTGTATGCAGATGAAGAAAGTGGCAAGAAACGGCTGAAGGAGAAATTCGAGAAGATTGTACAAGGAGTCTGCCAGGCCTCTTCTACAGAGTACCAGATTGAATACAGCGGGGATGACAGCCCGGCGGTCATAAATGATGCGTTGTTGGCAGAAAATCTGCGGAAGACTGCGGCGAGGGTTGTGGAAGCAAAGGACGTAGTTCGATATTCGTATATCGCAGGAGAGGATTTCGCAGAATTTACCAGGAAGGTTCCAGGGGTGTTCTACTTTTTGGGAAGCGGAAACGTTGAAAAAGATACTTGTTATCCTCATCACCATCCTAAGTTTAACGTTGACGAAGAGGTGATGAAGACTGGAGTGGAAATGCATGTACGTTCTGCGTTGGATTATTTGAGAAGCTAGAAAGGAGTAAGTCATGGAGATCAAGAAATTATATATTAACGGGGAATTTGTGGATGGAAACTCCGGTCAATATATTGAGATTGAGAATCCTTATACAAGAGAAATCATTGAAAAAGTTCCAAGAGGAGACCGAGAAGATGTGGAACGGGCGGTGCGCGCCGCCAGGAAAGCTTTTGAGACTTGGCAGGAGGTGCCGGTCGAAGAGAGAATCCGGCTGATGGAGAGCGTTGTTCAAGGCTTGAAGGCGCGCAGAGATGAATTGATCGAGACGGTGACAAAAGAGCTCGGAAGCCCCTATAAAGTGTCGCGGGACGTGCATGTGGATCCATTTATCCTGGAGGCGGAAAACTATATCCTGACAGCCAGAAACTATGAGTATGAAAAGCGGTTAGAAAATTCTGTGGTCCGCAGGGAGCCGGTGGGCGTGGTCGGAGGCCTTACCCCCTGGAATTTCCCGCTGGAGCAGATTGTAAAAAAAGTAGTTCCGGCACTTCTTGCCGGGAACTGTGTAATCCTCAAGCCAAGTCAAATGACACCGCTGACTGCTTACATTCTGACAGAACTCATTGATGCGGCGGGATATCCGGCAGGCGTATACAATATGGTCACGGGGAAAGGAGCAGAAGTGGGGAATGTTCTGGCTTCTCATCCAGAAGTGGACATGATTTCTTTTACAGGCTCGACAGACGCGGGACGAGAGGTCGCAAGAATGGGGCTTGCGAACATCAAAAAGCTGGCGTTGGAGCTTGGCGGGAAATCAGCGACCGTTTTATTGCCGGGAGGAGACTATGAATTGGGCGTGAAGGCCACTCTTGACACAGTGTTTCTGAATTCCGGGCAGACCTGCAATGCGACGACCCGTCTTTTGGTGCAGGAGGAGGACCTAAAATCAGTGGAGGATATTATCATCCGACAGTCTTCCGGCTATGCAGTTGGAAATCCCACCGACTGGACGGTAGATATCGGACCTCTTTCCAGTCAGAAACAATATGACAAAGTAAAAGGTTATATTGAACTTGGAGTCAAGGAAGGGGCGAGAATGATCGTCGGAGAGGTTCCGGACGGGCAGACAGAAGGCTACTATGTAAAACCGGTGGTATTTTCAGACGTAACCCAGGACATGAGGATTGAAAAGGAAGAGATCTTTGGCCCGGTACTATGCGTATCGACTTACAAAACAGTGGATGAGGCCGTAGAAAAGGCGAACGACAGTATCTATGGACTTGGCGGAGCGGTGTTTGGCCCGGAAGAGCTGGCACAGAAGGTGGCCAGGAGGATCAAGACAGGAACGATTTATGTCAACGATGGCGAGTGGGATGTCAGAGCGCCTTTTGGCGGGTACAAGCAGTCAGGATTAGGAAGAGAAGGCGGCGTGGAAGGATTTGAGGAATTTTTGGAAGTGAAATCCATCTATACGCCAAGGGGAGAGCGGCGCTGATGTACAGAAAAATGCACATAAGATTCCAAGAAGAGACCTTGTTTTTCAAGGTCTCTTTGTATTATAATAAAAATACTGAGAAAAAATGGAAAGGAGTCTATAATCATGGGATTTATAGATGAAATCAAAGCAAAGGCGAAAACCTGTAAAAAGACGATCGTGCTTCCTGAGACGGAGGATATCAGGACTTACGAGGCGGCAGAGGCCGTTCTTAAGGAAGGGACGGCGAACCTGATCCTTGTGGGAAGCGAAGAAGAGATCGCGAAAAACAAAGGAGATTTTGATATCAGCGGAGCGACTATCGTAGATCCTGCGACTTCTGAGAAAACAGAAGGATATATCGCGAAATTAGTAGAGCTGCGCCAGAAGAAAGGAATGACTGAGGAACAGGCAAGAGAGCTTCTTTTGACGAATTACCTTTACTACGGAGTCATGATGGTCAAGATGAAGGATGCGGACGGAATGGTTTCTGGAGCGTGCCATTCTACGGCAGACACCCTTCGCCCCTGTCTCCAGATTCTGAAGACAAAGCCAGGAACAAAGCTGGTATCCGCATTTTTCGTGATCGTAGTTCCAGACTGCGACATGGGCGCTGACGGAACTTTTATCTTTGCGGATTCCGGACTGGAGCAGAATCCGGATCCGGAGAAGCTGGCGGCGATCGCCCTTTCTTCCGCGGACTCTTTCCGTCTCCTGACAGGCAAGGAACCGATCGTGGCAATGCTGTCACACTCCACCAAGGGAAGCGCAAAACACCCGGATGTGGACAAAGTGGTAGAGGCAACCCGTATCGCGAAAGAGAACGCGCCGGAAGGCCTTCAGCTGGATGGAGAGTTCCAGCTTGACGCGGCGATCGTACCAGAAGTGGGCGCTTCAAAAGCACCGGGAAGTCCGGTGGCAGGCAAAGCGAACGTACTGGTATTCCCAGATCTGGATGCGGGAAATATCGGTTACAAGCTGGCTCAGAGACTGGCGAAAGCAGAGGCTTACGGTCCGCTGACCCAGGGAATCGCGGCTCCGGTCAACGACTTATCCCGCGGCTGCAGCGCCAAAGATATTGAAGGTGTGGTAGCGATCACGGCAGTACAGGCAATGGCAGAAGAATAAAGAAAAGTAAGTAATATAAAAGAGAGGGAAAACAAATGAATGTATTAGTTATCAATTGCGGAAGTTCATCATTGAAGTTCCAGCTGATCAATTCAGAGTCTGAGGAAGTACTGGCAAAAGGTCTGTGTGAGCGGATCGGCATCGACGGGCGTCTCACCTATCAGCCGGAAGGCGGAGAGAAGGAAGTATCTGACAAAGCTATGCCTACCCATACGGAGGCGATCCAGTTCGTGATCGAAGCCCTGACCAACGATAAAACAGGCGTTGTAAAGAGCTTAGATGAGATCGGCGCGGTGGGCCATCGCGTAGTACATGGAGGAGAGAAGTTTGCAAATTCTGTTGTGATCACAGACGAAGTCCTGAAAGCCATCGAAGAATGCAACGACCTTGCGCCGCTTCACAATCCTGCCAATCTGATCGGCATCAACGCGTGTCAGAAACTGATGCCTGGCACACCGATGGTTGCTGTATTTGACACGGCCTTCCATCAGACCATGCCGGAGAAAGCTTATCTTTACGGGCTTCCCTATGAGTATTATGAGAAGTACGCGGTAAGACGCTACGGTTTCCACGGGACAAGCCACAGTTTTGTCTCCAAACACGCGGCAGAATTCCTGGGACTGGATCTGAATGATTCTAAGATCATTGTGGCGCATCTTGGAAACGGCGCTTCCATCAGCGCGGTGGAGAACGGAAAATGTGTAGATACTTCTATGGGACTGACTCCTCTGGAAGGTCTGGTGATGGGAACCCGTTCCGGCGACATGGATCCCGCCATTATGGAATATATCGCAAAGAAAGAAGATCTGGATATTGCGGGAGTAATGAATGTATTGAATAAAAAATCCGGCGTGCTTGGCCTTTCCAAGAATTTATCCAGCGACTTCCGGGATCTGGAAGAGGGCATGAATAACGGGAATAAATACGCGAAAGCGGCAATGGAAGTGTTCTGCTACCGGGTAGCGAAATACATTGGTTCTTATGTGGCGGCCATGAATGGAGTTGACGCCATCGCGTTTACAGCCGGAATCGGTGAAAACTCAGGAACAGTCCGCAGGATGGTCCTTTCCTACCTTGGGTATCTGGGAATTTCGGTGGATGAAGAGGCAAATCAGAAGCGGGGAGAAGACCAGGTGATCTCTACATCGGATTCCAAAGTGAAGGTTGCTGTGATCCCTACCAACGAAGAACTTGCTATTGCTCGTGAGACGGTGGCCCTGGTATAAGTAGAACGCTGCTTTTGAAGAAAGAGAAATAATCAGTAATTTTGCGGGTTTTGGTTGACAAACTTATTTTTCGTGATATAATAGTTTAGGTGTGGATAGGAGTAATTATCTATGTTGTTAGACCTGTCAAATGTTCTGTCTGAGCAGCATGAGTCCATTGAAAGGGACGTGCCGATCGAGATAGAGAAATTTCAATTTTCACAGGGAGCTTTCCCTATTATTAGGAAAAGTCCTTTGTCTATCACGGTGGAATATGTGAAAGAGCGGAAGATTCGGATCACAGGAAAAGCAGATCTTCTGTTTGAAACAGCCTGTGATCGGTGTTTGGCACCAGTGGAGACACCGCTTACGCTTGATTTTACCAAAAATGTAGATTTGGACGAACCGGATGGAAGCCAGACGGAAGATTTTGACGAAGCAAATTATATTGACGGATATACGCTCGATGTAGACCAGATGGTCTGCAATGAGATTCTCATAGGATGGCCGACTAAGATTCTGTGCGGCGAAGACTGTAAGGGGATTTGCAGCGTATGTGGTCAAAACCTGAATGAGGGGACTTGTGACTGTGAAGACACAGGTCTTGACCCTAGAATGTCAGTTATCCGCGATGTGTTTAAGAATTTTAAGGAGGTGTAACCCATGTCGATCTGTCCAAAGAACAAATCTTCAAAGGCAAGAAGAGATAAGAGAAGAGCTAACTGGAAGATGAGCGCACCAAACCTGGTGAAATGCAGCAAGTGCGGCGAATTGATGATGCCTCACAGAGTATGCAAAGCCTGTGGCTCTTACAACAAAAAAGAGATCATTCCTCAGGACTAGGAATGAGTGAAAAGATGAAAAAGCAATCGGGAACAGGTGAGAGTTTGTTCCCGATTCTTTTTTTCGTTTTCACGAAATCTGTATATATATGGATAAAAATATTGATTTTTGGAAAAAGGTCTAGTAGAATTATGCTAGTAGTGCTAGGAGGAATCATATATCATGACTGAAATTACAACAGTAGCCGTGGATGCCATGGGCGGCGACAACGCTCCGGGCGAGATCGTCAAAGGCGCAGTGGAGGCTGTGGCAGAACGGAGGGATATCCAAGTCTGTCTGGTGGGTCGGGAAGATGTGATCAGGAAAGAGCTGGATAAGAATGGATACAGTGGAAACCAGATCCAGATCGTTCCGGCGCAGGAAGTGATCGAGACGGCTGAGCCGCCGGTGAACGCGATCCGTAAGAAGAAGGATTCATCTATCGTTGTGGGAATGAAGATGGTGAAGGAAGAAAAGGCAGATGCCTTTGTGTCGGCAGGAAGCTCAGGGGCGATCCTTGTGGGAGGACAGGTGATCGTTGGAAGGCTGAAAGGCGTGGAGCGCCCGCCGCTGGCACCTCTGATCCCAACGGCGTCTGGAGTAAGTCTTCTGGTAGACTGCGGTGCCAATGTGGACGCAAGGCCTTCTCATCTGGTTCAGTTTGCGAAGATGGGATCGATCTATATGGAGCATGTAGTCGGCATCCGGAATCCTAAAGTTGGAATTGTCAATATCGGCGCGGAAGAAGAGAAAGGGAATGCCTTGGTAAAAGAGACGTTTCCTCTGCTGAAGGAGACAAAAGGGATTCATTTTATTGGAAGCGTGGAGGCCAGAGAGATTCCGCGGGGACAGGCAGACGTAGTTGTTTGCGAGGCGTTCGCGGGAAATGTGATTCTGAAGCTTTACGAAGGACTGGGGTCTGTATTGATGGAGAAGATCAAAGGGGGGATGATGACATCTCTAAGAAGCAAGATCGGCGCACTTCTGGTCAAACCTGCCCTGAAAGAGACGCTGAAGACGTTTGACGCGACAGAATATGGCGGAGCGCCATTGCTGGGGTTGAAAGGACTTGTGGTCAAAACTCACGGAAGCGCGAAAGCTAAGGAAGTTCGCAACACGATCTGGCAGTGCTGTACGTTTAAACAGCAGAGGATCAACGAAAAGATCAGAGATTGTATTCAAGCCGGCGAGGAAGCGGCTGAGTCATAAATTATCAGTTTAGAAAAGGAGAAAAGAGTATGGAATTTGAAAAACTGCAGGAGATCATTTCAGATGTGCTGAATGTAGAGGCGCAGGAAATTACAATGGAGTCTAAATTTGTGGACGACCTGGGAGCAGATTCTTTGGATATTTTCCAGATCATTATGGGGATCGAAGAGACATTTGATATTGAAATCGACAATGAAGACGCGGAAAAGATCGCTACAGTAGGGGATGCCGTAGAGCAGATCAAAGCGGCAACAAACAACTAGGCATGGTTTTAGGAGACGAAAAAGCCCGGTAGGGCTTTTTCGTTTTATGGGAGAGAGTATGGGAAAAGATTTGAGAGAATTGGAGAAAAAAACGGGATATCAGTTTCATGATTTCCGGCTTCTGGAACGGGCGATGACCCATAAGTCCTACATCAATGAGGCCCAGATGGAAAGATATGAGTGCAACGAACGGCTGGAATTCCTGGGAGATGCGGTGTTGGAACTTGTGACCAGCGAATATCTGTTTCGGGATAAGGCGAATTACCCGGAAGGAGAGCTGACTCGGATGAGGGCGGGTATCGTCTGCGAACCGGCGCTTGCGTTCTGCGCAAGAGAATTGGGACTTGGGTCTTATCTTATGCTAGGAAAAGGAGAAGAGGCTACGGGAGGCCGGAAGCGGGAATCTCTGACATCGGATGCGCTGGAGGCTTTGATCGGCGCGATCTATATGGACGGTGGTTTTACTAATGCGAAAGAGTTTATTCACCGGGTAGTACTGAATGATATTGAGAAGAAAAAACTCTTTTTCGATAGCAAGACTATCCTTCAGGAAGTTGTGCAGGGATATTTCAAAGGGGAGAAGATTTCTTACCGCCTGATCGGTGAAAAGGGCCCTGATCATGACAAATCCTTCCAAACGGCAGTATACATTGGAGAGGAAGCTTATGGAACGGGCATGGGACACACAAAAAAGCGGGCGGAGCAGGAAGCGGCTTATCAAGCCCTGCTTGCCTTGAAAAAGCGGGATATAAAGTAGGTGGAATATGTATTTAAAAAGTATCGAGGTTCAAGGTTTTAAATCCTTCGCCCACAAGATCAAATTTGATTTTCATAATGGAATCACCGGGATCGTAGGACCTAACGGCAGCGGAAAGAGCAATGTGGCGGACGCGGTGCGCTGGGTGCTTGGTGAACAAAGAGTAAAACAGCTGCGCGGCGGAAGTATGCAGGATGTGATTTTCTCCGGAACTGAAAATAGAAAGCCTTTGAGCTATGCTTCTGTGGCTATTACTCTTGATAACTCTGACCACCAGCTTCCTATTGAGTTTGAGGAGGTGACGGTAGCCCGAAGGCTGTACCGTTCCGGGGAAAGTGAATATCTTATTAATGGGAGCCCCTGCAGACTTAAGGACGTAAATGAGTTGTTCTACGATACCGGGATTGGAAAAGAGGGTTATTCGATCATCGGACAGGGGCAGATTGACAAGATATTGAGCGGTAAGCCGGAGGAACGGCGGGAACTCTTCGATGAGGCCGCGGGAATCGTCAAATTCAAACGTCGAAAAAATCTATCGGTGAAGAAGCTGGAAGAAGAACGCCAGAATCTTCTTCGCGTCAATGATATCCTGGCAGAGCTGGAAAAGCAGATCAAGCCCTTGGAGAAACAGGCGGAGACGGCCAGGGAATATCTCAGAAAAAAGGAAGAATTAAAAAGATATGATATCAATATGTTTCTGCTTGAGACGGCCAGGATCCAAGAGCAGATCCAGGGAATCGAAGGAAAACTGGAGGCCGCCCGTCAGGAATTGGAGGAATCCGGCAGCGCTTACGCGGATATGAAGCAGGAATATGAGTCGGTAGAGGAACAGGTGGATGGCATCGAGGCTTCCATTGAGAAGGCCAAAAGTCAGCTAAACGAGACTACCATCCTCAAGCAGCAGCTGGAGAACCAGATTGCCCTTTTGAAAGAACAGATCCACAGCGCCCATATGAATGATGAGCATTACGACCAGCGGGCCAAAACCATTGAATCAGAACTGATGGAGCGGGACAGCCAGCTGCGGGAGCGAAGGCGGGAACAGGAAAGTATCCGGGGGGATCTGGAAGCGAAAAAAGCGGAGGAAAATAAGGCCAGGGAAGAATTGATCACGGTCCAGACCAGGATCGCGACCCTGTCCGCCGCGATCGATAAGAATAAAAGCGATATCATGGAGCTTTTAAACAACCGGGCTTCCACGAAAGCGAAGATCCAGAAATACGACACCATGCTGGAGCAGATCCAGGTGCGAAGAGAACAGTTGGACCATCGGAGCAAGGAGACCCAAGAGGAAGCGGCGGCCCAGGAAAGGCTGCAGAACGGATACCTGGAAGAGTTAGAAGAGATTTCCGGCAAGATTCGCAAGCTGACAGCAAACAGCAGCCAGTATGAGGAGAAGATCCAAAAGATCCAGAAGGATCTGGCTGGAAGAACGGAGAAATTCCGGATTGGCCAGACCGCTTATCACAGAGAACAGTCCCGTCTGGAGTCTTTAAAAAATATTACAGAGCGGTATGACGGGTACGGAAACAGTATCCGGAAAGTCATGGACCACAAGGGGAGGGAGCCGGGGCTTCTGGGCGTGGTAGCGGATCTTATCAAAGTAGAGAAGAATTACGAGATCGCTGTGGAGACGGCGCTTGGCGGCAATATCCAGAATATTGTCACTGCCGATGAAGAGACCGCGAAACGGATGATCCAGTTCTTAAAGCAGAATCGTTTTGGAAGGGCAACCTTCCTTCCTCTCACCAGTATGAAGGCCAGAGGCGGTCTGGCAAGGCCAGAGGCGTTAAAGGAGCCGGGAGCGATCGGGATTGCGGACACGCTGGTGAAGACAGACCCGGCATATCGGGAATTGGTAGGCTTTCTTCTCGGGAGGACCTTGGTAGTAGACCACATCGACACGGGCACCAGGATCGCCAGGAAATATCAGCAGTCTCTCAGGATCGTCACACTGGAAGGAGAACTGATCAACCCGGGAGGATCGATGACTGGCGGAGCCTTTAAGAATTCCAGCAATCTTCTGAGCAGAAGGCGGGAGATCGAAGAATTTGAGAAAACGGTCCTGCAGCTGAAAAAGGAAATGGACGAGCTGGAGGCGGAATCAGACAGACTGCGCCAAGTCCGGACCGGATATTATGAAAAGATCGAGCAGATCAAGGAAGAACTGCAAAAAGCTTATGTTGTGCAGAATACGGCCAAAATGAACGCGGATCAGGCAGGAGCCAGAGCTAAAGCGGCCAGAGATCTGGTGGAAGATATCCAGAAGGAAGGCCAGGATCTGGATCGGCAGATTACAGATATCATGGATAATCAGGAGTCTATCAATGTGGAGCTGGATACTTCAGAAGAACTGGAAACCCAGCTGACGGCCCGTATCCAGGAAGATCAGGCGGCGCTGGATCAGGAGCATGAAATTGAAACTGCCAGACAGAAGACGGCAGAAGAAGTCCATCTGGTCTGCGCGGGGCTGGAACAAAAATATGAATTTGTACTGGAAAATGTGACCCGTATCCAGGAAGAGATGGAGAAATTCCAGGAAGAATTAACGGAACTGGAGGAAAGCAAGGGAGGCACATCAAAAGAAATCCAGGAAAAAGAAGCTCAGATCCAGGACCTTAAGCAGACTATTGAGAATTCCGGAGAGCTTTTCGCTGAGATACAGGCAGAAATCGAGAAATACAAAGTGGAGCGGGAAGAACTTACCCAAAAGCACAAAACATTTCTCCAAAAAAGAGAAGAACTTTCCAATCACATGGCGGAATTGGATAAAGAAGTGTTTCGTTTGGAAAGCCAGAAAGAAAGCTATGGGGCGGCTTCCCAGAAACAGATCGATTATATGTGGGAAGAATATGAGCTTACCTACAACCGGGCGCTGGAGATCCGGGATGAGAAGCTGACGGACCTTGCGAAAATGAAACGCAGGATCCAGGAGTTGAAAGGCGAGATCAAAGGCCTCGGGAATGTAAATGTAAATGCTATCGAAGACTACAAGAACTTGTTTGAGCGGTATGATTTCCTGAAGAAGCAGCATGACGACCTGGTGGAAGCGGAAGCGACTCTGGTTCAGATCATCGATGAGCTGGATGCCGCCATGCGCAAGCAATTCCAGGAACAGTTTGCCAGGATTTCTGAAGAATTCGACGCGGTGTTCAAGGAATTATTCGGCGGCGGAAAAGGAACTCTGGAACTGATGGAAGACGAGGATATTTTGGAGGCGGGGATTCGGATCATTGCCCAGCCGCCGGGAAAGAAGCTACAGAATATGATGCAGTTGTCCGGCGGAGAAAAAGCGCTGACGGCCATATCACTGCTGTTTGCGATCCAGAATCTGAAACCATCGCCATTCTGCCTGCTGGATGAGATCGAGGCGGCCTTGGATGATAACAATGTGGTAAGGTTTGCGAAGTATCTCCACAAATTAACGGAAAATACCCAGTTTATCGTGATCACCCACAGAAGGGGGACGATGACGGCGGCAGACCGTCTGTATGGGATCACCATGCAGGAGAAGGGAGTGTCGACACTGGTATCTGTCAGTCTTCTGGAAGGGGAACTGGACAAATAGGACAGCATAAAGGAGGGAAAGCGATGGCGGAAGAAAAGAAAGGCGGTTTTTTTAAACGACTGGTGGCGGGGCTTGGAAAGACCAGGGACAATATAGTATCCGGCATGGACAGTATTTTCAGCGGATTTTCTCACATTGACGAAGATTTCTATGAAGAACTGGAAGAAGTTCTGATCATGGGAGATCTGGGAGTTCAGGCGACGGAAGAAATCCTGGAGGACTTAAGGGCCAAGGTGAAGGAACAGCACATCAAGGAACCGAAAGACTGCAGGGAGCTTTTGATCGAAAGCATCCGGGAGCAGATGGATGTGGGGGAAGCGGCCTATGAGTTTGAGGAAAAAACCTCTGTAGTTATGGTGATCGGTGTAAATGGAGTAGGCAAGACGACCACGATCGGCAAGCTGGCCGGAAAACTGAGAGCCCAGCATAAGAAAGTAGTCCTTGCGGCGGCGGATACCTTCCGGGCGGCTGCCGGCGAGCAGCTGAAAGAATGGGCGGCGCGCTCACAGGCAGAACTGATCGGCGGACAGGAGGGAGCGGATCCCGCTTCTGTAGTCTACGATGCGGTCGCGGCCGCTAAGGCAAGGCACGCGGATGTCCTTTTGGTCGATACGGCGGGAAGACTCCATAACAAAAAGAACTTAATGGAAGAACTGAAGAAGATGAACCGGATCATCGAACGGGAATATGGAGAAGCCTATAGAGAAACATTAGTGGTTCTAGATGCGACTACTGGCCAGAATGCTTTGCAGCAGGCAAAAGAGTTTAGCGAAGTGGCAGACATTACCGGCATTATTTTGACAAAGATGGACGGGACGGCAAAAGGCGGGATCGCGGTAGCGATCCAGGCGGAGCTGGGAATCCCGGTAAAATATATCGGCGTGGGCGAGACGATAGATGATCTTCAGAAATTCGATTCCGATACCTTTGTGAAAGCATTGTTTTCTGGAGAGACAGCGTCAGAGGAAGCGTAAGTTTATAGGATCGGTGACTGATAATTTGTAAAAAGAACAGGAGGATGGATATGTTGACGTTAGAAAAATTTGAACAGGCAAGCGAAATCGTGAAAAATGTGACTCTTCCCACTAAGCTGGTCTACAGCGAATATTTAAGTCGGCAGACAGGCGGCCGGATCTACTTGAAGCCGGAAAATATGCAGTATACCGGCGCTTACAAAGTAAGAGGGGCATATTATAAGATCAGTACCATGTCAGAAGAAGAACGGGAAAAAGGCCTGGTAACAGCTTCCGCCGGCAATCATGCCCAGGGAGTAGCGTTTGCGGCTCAGAAATTTGGGTGCAAGGCGACGATCGTAATGCCTACGGTTACGCCCCTGATCAAGGTAAACCGTACCAAAAGCTATGGCGCGGAAGTGGTCCTTCACGGAGATGTTTATGATGATTCCTGCGCGTATGCGTTGAAATTAGCGGAGGAGACGGGGGCGGCCTTTGTGCACCCGTTTGACGATCTGGATATCGCGACTGGACAGGGGACGATCGCAATGGAGATCGTGCAGGAACTGCCTACTGTAGATTACATCCTGGCGCCCATCGGCGGCGGCGGCCTGGTAACAGGCGTATCCACTCTTGCAAAGATGCTGAATCCCAAGATCCAGGTCATTGGCGTTGAGCCTGCGGCGGCGGCAAGCATGACAGCCGCGTTCCAGGCAGACGGCCCGGTGGCGCTGGACAGCGCGGATACCATTGCCGATGGTACAGCAGTGAAGAAAGTGGGAGAGAAGATTTTCCCCTATGCGAAAGAGAATATCGACCGGATCCTGACTGTGCAGGATGACGAGCTGATCGGCGCTTTCCTGGATATGGTGGAAAATCATAAGATGATTGTGGAAAATTCAGGCTTGCTGACGGTAGCGGCCCTGAAACAGTTAGATCTGAAAGGAAAGAAAGCAGTGTCTATCTTAAGCGGCGGAAATATGGACATCATCACTATGTCCTCCGTGGTACAGCACGGACTGATCCAGCGAGACCGGATCTTCTCCGTATCCGTCCTGCTGCCGGATAAGCCGGGCGAGCTGGTGCGCACCGCCAAGACCGTTGCCGACGCTCAGGGCAACGTTATCAAGATCGAACATAACCAGTTCGTAAGCACAAATCGGAACGCGGCGGTAGAACTGCGGCTTACCGTTGAAGCCTTCGGCACAGAGCATAAACATGCGATCATGCAGGCGCTGGAAGACGAGGGACTGCGTCCGAGAGAAATCGGAGCGAAATTGTATTAATTTTATACCAGGACGTAGCCTTTTGAAGAAGTGATACGTCTGGAATTAGCATCTGGGGTGTACCCGAACGGCGAATTGATGGAGTTTTCTAAATTGTCACTCTGTCTTTTCGCCATTTTTATTTGCAAATGGAGGATATTTTTGGAATTTTCCTGGTTGTTTCTCAAATTTTTCTGTGTTGACATAAAACGTATAATTGTATACAATTATACTATAATGCGATTTGAAGGAAGCATGAGAAATAGGAAGGAGACGAGAAACTTGGAAAACAGGAAGGTATATTTTGACAGTCATACGAATCTTTTGCAGCTTGAAGAGCATATGTATCCGCTGGTGGATGTGGAGCAGCCCAATGTGTTTCGGAATTTATTTCATTATGACGAGGTTCCGAAGATTGCCTTTAATGACAGGATCGTGCCCCACTGTATGCCGGACGAGATCTGGATTACGGATACCACTTTCCGTGACGGCCAGCAGTCGCGGGCGCCTTACAGTACGGAGCAGATTGTGACTTTATATGATTTTCTCCACCGTCTGGGCGGTCCCAATGGGAAGATCAGGCAGAGTGAATTTTTCTTATACAGCAAGAAGGACCGGGATGCGGTATACAAGTGTCTGGAGAGGGGCTATGAATTCCCTGAGGTGACCAGTTGGATCCGGGCCAGCAAGAAAGATTTTGAGCTGGTAAAAGAAATCGGTCTGAAAGAAACTGGAATTCTGGTCAGCTGCTCAGATTATCACATTTTTTACAAGCTAAAGACCACAAGGCGCAAGGCTATGGAACAGTATCTTTCTGTTATCCGGGAATGTTTGGAGACTGGGATCAGTCCCAGATGCCACCTGGAAGATATTACAAGATCGGATATTTATGGCTTTGTGATTCCTTTCTGTATGGAACTCATGCATCTGATGGAGGAATATAAGATCCCGATCAAAATCCGGGTGTGCGACACAAT
>OGXS01000311.1_pt1 | contig 48782 bp, 50 predicted proteins | sample 1576371 | NCBI WGS metagenome assembly OGXS01 (sample SAMEA3541475, study PRJEB24748) | human gut metagenome | biome: human gut; feature: human-associated habitat; material: faeces | place: China | collected 2012
AGTCGTGCGGATCGGTCATGGTACGACACGGGACACCAACGCCGCCGACCATATCGCCAACGCGACTAAAGCCGGGCTGATTGTTCATGCCTATCACTACTACGAAGGCGTAGACGGCGAACTGCAGTACTCGGTCAACAACGCTAAGAGCCTAAACATCCAGCCGAACGTGTACTACTTTCTGGATATGGAAGGCACGATTGCCGGCTCATGGCCGAGCATTTTTGATTCATTCCGTAAGCAGTGGGCGGGTTACGGCTGGAATACCGGTCTGTACTGCTCGCTGAGCAACTACGCCAAGTTTGACAACGCCACGCTTGTTAAGCAGGGCGTGTACCGTTGGATTGCGGCGTGGGGCAGTAGTCAGCCAAGCAATGCCGACATGTGGCAGTACGACAGCAAGACTGGTCTGGGTAGCTACACGAGTGCATTAGACAAGGACGTTGACATTGCCGGCAAGCTGATCAAAGCGCCGGACAGCACGGTTGTTGAGCCGACCGATCCGAACGGCAACTACACGATCAAGCCTGGCGCTTTCGTTGGGTTTGACCATTCGACCACCGAGCTACAAGGCGGCGAGATGTTGGTTGCCAGTCCAGATGGCCAGAACAAAATTCCCAAGCTGTCGCCAGACGGCCAGTTCCTGTTTAACAACAACGACGGGAACAACATGTGGACACTGATCAAGCCTAAGATCAGCACGATTAAAGGTGAGAAAGGTGACAAAGGTGATGCCGGAACGAATGGCAAGTCGGCGTACGAAGTTGCCGTAGCCAATGGCTACAGTGGTACACAGGCACAATGGCTTGCGTCGCTGAAAGGCGCAGATGGTGCACCTGGCAAAGATGGTTCTGCCGGCAAAGACGGTAAGGACGGTCAAACATGGCAGCCTTACATCGCAGACGACAAGCACTGGCATATCCGGCTGATCAACAGCGTTGACATGCCGGCTATCGTTGGTGTGATCACGCAGGGCAACGCCAATGACCTTACGATGGACGATAGCTATCGTATCGATGGCACAGTTACCAACGTACCGTCAACTAGCGGTTTGCTGACGATTAGGGCCAACAGCAATGAAGTATGGCAGACGTACATCGATAGTGCGACTGCCGACTGCTATACCCGTACCCGTCACAATGGCACGTGGACGGCATGGCGGTTAACGACGCAATGGAGTTAGGAGGTGAGTGAGTGACAACACAAGACATTGACTTGGGCGTGGTAGCACGTGGCCCACAAGGCCCCAAAGGTGACACTGGAGCAACCGGTCCACAAGGCCCACAAGGCAATACCGGTCCAACAGGTCCGCGAGGCGCTACTGGTCCGGCTGGGCCAACGGGGGCAAACATCATCAAGTACAACGGTGATATATCCGGCAATGGTGCCAGTGGTCAAACGGCTACCTTTGCCCGCTCAAACCTACAGCCTAGCGACATTGCTAAAGTGGGCGACATCGTGTTTGACCAGTACCCCAACGGCAATGGCGTTGACATTGGGTTCTGGCGTATCACTTCGCTCAGCTCAACGAGTTGTACGGTTACCGGCCTATCGTCCGGCTTTACCATACCCAAAGGTAATAAGGGTGATACTGGAGCACAAGGTCCACAGGGTATCCAGGGACCGCAAGGCAAGCAAGGTATTCAAGGCGTACAAGGACCGCAGGGGCCTAAAGGTGAAACTGGTGCTACTGGTCCGGCTGGGCCAAGCAATGCTGATACGTTGAAAGACTTAGGCGACTACACTGCAACGGCATCTGGTACGACTGCTAATGCTCCGACAACGGGTTTGCCACGCACAAGCGGTGTATCAATGTCAACCGTCTACAACAACGGCTATCCAGTGCCATACGGCAACGTGCTTAACGTAGCTGGGGGTGGTTCTGGACAGCTCTTGCTAGGATGGTCTGGCAATGATAACACGACAGAGCATCTATGGTATCGCAGTCATCGTGATACTAGCACCGGTGGTTGGGGAACATGGCAAAAGATCGCATACGTTAGCGACCTAACTTGGTCTAACATCTCGGGTAAGCCTAATGTGGCTACTAAGTCCGACCTGACGTGGGCTAACATCTCGGGCAAGCCAAGCATACCTAATGCCGACGATACGACAACTGTATCAAGTGGGGACCTTAACAACTACACGACGACTGGCAAGTACTACATGCCTAACGGATTGTATCAATACACTAATCATCCGACTACCGGTACTGATATGGGCGACTGGTTTGTCATGAAAGTCGATGCATATCATAGTGGCGATATGATAGTGCAGACAATCTACCAGATTAAATCTGGCGATGTTTGGATACGACAACGTTGGAGTGGTGCTTGGAAATCATGGCGTCAGATCAACTTCTGGTCATAGAAAGGCGGTGAGAAATTGGCAACAACTGATATTGATTTGGGCGTCGTAGCTCAAGGACCGAAAGGTGATAAAGGTGATAAGGGCGACACCGGCGCCACTGGTGCGCAGGGTATTCAGGGACCGCAAGGCAAGCAGGGGATTCAAGGCCCGCAAGGGATTCAAGGACCGGCCGGCAAGCCTTTCAGCATTAAAAAGACCTACGCAACCGTAGCGCTGCTTAACGCTAACGGGTCAAACGATTTAAGCGAAGGCGACTTTGCGATTATCGACTCAACCGTAAATGACGCAGACAACGCCAAGCTGTTTGTGTGGACTGGTGGTAAGGCGTCACTGGTCACTGATATGTCTGGTGCGCAAGGTGTCCAAGGCCCACAAGGTGAGCAGGGCATCCAGGGCCAGCAAGGCCCGCAAGGCGTACAAGGCGAGCAGGGTGCTACTGGTGCAACCGGTATGTCTGGCAAAAGCTATAAGCCGTATATCAGCAAAAGTGATGGTCACTGGCATTTAACGGTTGATGATCCTAACGACGTGCTGAAAGACCCGTTTGCGGTTACGGCAGTTACTTCTGGCACGTGTGATGGACTAACAACGTCTGGATACTATGGCGTTAACTCAACGAGTGTTAATGGCAAGCCAAATAGCGAGACCGGCTTGCTCAAAGTCATTAATGCCGGTGGAATCATCACGCAGACCATGCACACGGTATCCGACAACCTGTATATCCGCAATAAGCACAATGGCGCCTGGACTTCATGGCGTCAGACGACTCAATGGAGCTGACGAAAGGTGGTGACTAGATGGCTAACGCTGTACATGCACGTGGCGAGTTTCAACTCAATACCAACTACCACGTGCTCGATATTGTATCTAATGGCAACCGCAGTTATGTCTGCGTACGGGCTAATGACGGTGAGGACGTAACCGACCAAGAATACTGGATGCTGCTTGCGCAAGGTCCGCAAGGTATTCAAGGGCCGAAAGGTGATAAGGGTGATACCGGTCAAACTGGCCCACGAGGTGAGCAAGGCGTCCAGGGCATTCAAGGCCCTAAAGGTGACCCTGGCTCAATCGCTACGAGCAATCTAAGCACGGCTGACCTAAACAACGTTAAGTCCAATGGCTACTACTTCACCAACGGGCAGACGTTGGCACATAGTCCAATATCCGGCTCTGTATATGCTAACATGATCGTTATTGCCAGTAACTCCGGTTATAACGGAACACAAATTCTGCATGATACCAACGTCAACGAGCTGTATATCCGGTCATGGTTCGCCACGGATTCATGGACTGCTTGGCGTCAAACCACCTTGTGGACGTAGTGAGGTGAGCTGATGGATTATCAAAAAGGCTATGTGCTGATGAGCGATTTAACCACGCTGACAAGCTCATATCGCACTTGTGTACAGCACGTGTATGATAAAGCGTCTTGGCTCTTAAATGCCGTCAATGGCGTTTTTATGGATACTGCCGTGCCTAAATACACGGTGCCAGACTTGTCGGACGAGCTGATCAATCGCAACGCCTACATCTGGCTCAAACACCTAATGCAGGACGTGCAGACAGCGGTTAACAGCGTTGTTGCGTGCTACAACTATCACTCGTTGATTGATCAGCAAACCGGCGAGCTGACGAGCACTGTATCGCTATGGATTCCTAACAGCTTGTCACTAAACGATGAGCTGCTGAACAACTTAAATAACGATTTCAAGTCGGCTAACGATACGTTAGACCGGCTTTTTGATTACGTAGAACCGTATTTGTAAAGGAGGGGAACAATGGCAGTTAACGAGTATGTCGAGCTTGACATCTTAAAGCCCGGTACAACGCTAGTCGACTTGACCAAAAATTTTCAAGGCCGGGTTGGTGATAGCCGGGCTTTCTGCAAGCTTTGGATTAAAGCCAATGGATTGCCATACGACCTAACTAAAGACAGCCGGTCAGTCGGTTTTTCCGGCAAAGACCCGGTTGGCGACTTATATCGTGCCGTTGGTTGGGCTGACACTGATCAGCCTGGCGACAATGCTCAAACGGGACGGGTTACGTACTACTTCCCGGCCGGCATGTTCAAGCATGAGGGCGATTGGGACAAGGACAGCACCTACTTTTACGTGCAGGACAGCAAAGGCGCGGTATCAACGGTCAACGTTTGGCTGCATGTCTTGCCTAACATGGTTGAGATGGGCGTCAATGCCACGCCTTATCAGTCCGAGATGGACAAGGCAGTGGCTGAAGTCCAAAGCAAAGCCGAAGAAGTTAAGGCACAGCTTAGCAGCATTTTAAACGGCTCAGCTTTCACCGGTCTGACGTCGCAGCTTAAAGCAACGCAGGACACGATCAACGGGTACAGCACGTTGATTAATAGTAAGCAAGTGCCTACTACTGACCAAATGCAAGCATACGTTAACAGTTTCTTTGACGCCGAAACGTCAACTGCTGACCTTAACACGCTGGTCACTCCAGGCAAGGTTTACTACGTTGCCAATACGAGTGCCAGCAACAATCCAAACGGTAAAGCTGGGTTTATGTCGGTTAAGGGCACGTCTAGCAACTTGGTACAGGTCTTCGTGGACGGCGAGGCTAACGAGTTTATCCGCAGTCGCTTTGCCAACACGTGGACAGATTGGCGCCAGACAACAGCATGGAATTAAAAGGAGGTAGCATTATGACTACATTTGTAATCCCAGTGGGGGGGGGTAACCTAAACCCTATTGATAGCGCGGTTTCCGTTACGAAAGGCGGTGACCGCTAATGGCAATCACACAGATCACAGCAGGGCAGAAAGACTGGCTCAGCACGCTCAATAGCGACTTAAGTCAAATTGGTGCAAAAGTAACCCAGCAAAACTTAGCAGTTACTTTTGTCAACGGATTTAGCGGCGATATTGCAGTCGTGCACTACACCTTTGATACTCACATCTTAACGATTGTGCAAGGCTGGATTAGTACTGGCAACGCTACTTTAAGCGGTGGCGTTAAAAAGGAAATCTTTAAAGTTCCCGCCGGCACTGATTTAGGCTCATGCTACGTCTGGACTACCAATGGCAGTATGCGCGGTGGCCGAGTCACTGTGGCAAAAGATGGCACGGTATCTTTCGAAATGGAAGACCAGGTAGGAACAGGCGGGTTGCTATCAATCTTAGGTGCACGTAACTACTAACGCCAATTCAGCCAGTCTTTTTTTGCCCAGAAAGGACTAGAAAATATGTTCGATAAAATTTTCGGGGGGGGGCGCAAAGGCGCTCCTGATTAGCCACGCAAACGTCTCTAGCAAAGGGGGCGTTTTTTAATGGCTGTAACGAATATCACTGCTGGACAAAAGGACTGGCTGTCCGTACTAAACAACGATTTATCGCAAATCGGCGATAAGGTGGCATCAACGTCATATCCTGTGACGTTTGTAAACGGCTATTCCGGTGATGTTAAGTGCCGATACTGGAAGTTAGGCAGCACATCACTAACGGTTTTAACCGGATATATCAAAGCGCCAGGAGCAATCCCGGCCAACAAAGACTTGGAGTTCGCAACGTTGCCAAAAGATGGGCCAACACACCTTCAGTCAAGTTATATCTATGCACCACGAGTTAACGTTATCGCTAACGTTTCGGTCAACGTCGACTCTAGCGGCACGATCCATCTGCGTTATTTAACGCCAGAGGCAATCTACGACGGTGCGAACCTTGTCTTAACCGCCATCGAAGTTTGGTAACCACACCAGCCAGTCCTTAGAAAGGACTTAAAAATGCCGGTATCTACTATTACCGCCGGTCAAAAGGACTGGCTCGCAACTCTTAACAAAAACTCTGCATTGCTCAACAAGCTGCCCGTTGATGGTGCCGTATCAACCAACAGCGGTATCACCTTTAAAAACGGGGCCAGCGCTCAAAACTTTAAGTGCTGGTACGTGCAGTTTAACGGATTTAAGCTCGTCAACATGGCGTTTGATCAGCTTGATTGTCCCGTTGCGTGCAACTCAAAACCAATCTTATCTGTGCCAAATAACTTGGCTCCGTCTCATCCGATTGCTGTTGCATGTAATGCCGACTCTACGCTTAACAACTACATCTCGACCGATTTTGTCTGGTGGACGAATTCAAGTGCCGAGCAGAAAAACCAAGTTGTATCAATGACGTATATCCATGTCGACTAACAGAAAGGAAGTAAACTATGGCGGACGAAAACGCAAAGCAAGTGCTCGTCTACACGTACGACACGACCGACCGTCTGCATGCTCTCACCGGCGCAGTCAGCGTTGCTGAGGGTACGGCACTCACGGACGGTCAGACGGACGTAGTACCTGCTGACAACAACCAGTTTTGGAACGGCTCTAAGTGGGTTGGTGGCGACCAGCTCATCACGGCCTATCACTATGACGCTAACGGCTACTGGGACGGCTCGGTGCTGATCCCAGACGGCGCGCCACTGCTGACGCAGGAAACGACCGTTGCACCGCTTGATAAGGACGGGCGCGGTATGTACAAGCCTAAGTTTGACACGGCTCAGAACGTGTGGGTGGAAACCTTAACGCAAGCAGAAATCGACGCGCTTAACAAGCCAGCTCCAGCTAAGCCAACTGCTGAGCAACAGATGATCAGTCTGCTGGGCCAACAGGTAGCCAAAACTAACGCCGAAAACGTACAGATCAAGCAGGACAACACGCAACTTAAGCAGATGGTGTCCATGCTGGGTCAAACGGTTGCTCAGCTCAAGGCACAATCCACTACTACGACTAACTAAAGGAGAGTGAGAGATTATGATGAGTGAATTTGATTTTGTTAAGCAGCTTTACTCTTGGGGGTTCCCAATTGATTGCTACGTGGTCTACCACACGATCACTAAGGACCAGTACAAGGAAATCACCGGCAAGGATTACGTGGACGCAAGCACGTCTACGTCAGCAGGCGCCAGCGAATCCACGAACACGGATACCAGTCAAGCCTAGCTAACTTAAAATAAGTCGCCAGAGAAAGCTAACAGTACCATACGGGGCGGCTTTTAGGAATTAGGAAAGCGAGGTGGGCTATGGGACACAGACGATTTTTGGTCGTGACCGGATTTGAAACGCTGACAACCGGTATCTTTATGTCTGCGTTTACGCTCTTTATCAGCGTTTTGGTTGAGGCTGTCTCAGATGGTGGAGGTGGCCGTTGATGCATGTTTTGGCAAACATTTTAAGCGCTGTGCTTGGTGGGGGAACGGTCGCGGCAGTTATCAACTACGCTAGTTCAAAAAGCTCAGATAGCGTCAAACGGGAAGATGTATATGCTGACCATACGCAAGAATTGTTTGAGCGTCTTGACAAACTGACAGACGAGCGAGATGAGCTCAAGGACCAAGTGTTAGAACAGTCCAAGACAATCGACACACTCAACACTCAGATCAAGCAGCTACGTCAAGACAACGACCGACTGATCGACCAGGTACACAAGTTGACTGAGAAGGTCAATGAGCTGGTTAAGGCAGACACTAATCTTAAAGGAGCGAGTAGATGATGAAAACAGTAAATGACATTGTTGAGTGGCTGATTCAATCGGGCACGCTGGCAGTTTTGGTGGCCTTTTTGTGGGCTTATGCCAAGCCACTGTTGATGGCTAAGGCTAAGACAGCTAAAACGGAACAGACGCGCCAACTCTGGACGCTGGCCGAACAGGTAGCGGAAGCAGCCGTCAACACGATGGCTAGCCGCAACCTGTCTGGCGCTGACAAGCACGCTAAGGCCGTTGACATGGTGCAGACGTCGCTGGCTCAATCTGGCCACCATATCGCGCCAGAGGACGCAGAAGCGGTCGTACAGTCGGCTTATGAAAAGTCGGGGTTAGCCAGTCAACCATCAAAGAATGTTGAACCACAAGGAACAGTAGCTGCAATCGATCCAAAGGAGGCTAAATAATGGCTTTACGCAACTTATTCATTGACGTTTCCGGCTATCAAGAAGATAGCGTGGCTTATTTCCAACGCGCCAAGGCAAAGGGCGTTATGGGTGTAGTAGTCAAGCTGACGGAAGGCTCGGAAGACGGCTCTGCTTACGTTAATCCACGTTCAGCAGCTCAGATTCGCAATGCAATCACAGCCGGTTTGCATGTTAGCTGCTATCACTTTGCGCGCTATACTAGCGATGCAGATGCCCAAAACGAAGCTCGTTTCTTCGTTAAGATTGCTAAGCAATACGGTATGACGAGTGACACTCTGATGATTGACGATGCGGAAGTTCATTCGGCAGCCGACTATAATTCCGCAACGGCTGCCTTTCTGAACGAAGTCAAGGCACTTGGCTATGCTAATGTTGGTTTGTACTCGATGAAGTCGTTCTTCACCGGCGGTACGCTGAACAGTCATGGCTTTGGCAACGCTAAGATTTGGGAAGCTGGTTATGGAATTACTGACTTAGGCATTGACAACGCCGCTGCATGGCAATGGACTGACAACGGTCTGGGTATGAGTGTTGATACGTCGTATGACTTTGACGGAGCATTTACGGTCGGCAGTTCCAATTCTGGGACGGTACCAACTACACCGGTCCCAGCACCTAAGCCAGTAGAACACGTTGGACATCCGGCAACCGGCACTTACACGGTTCAATCTGGCGATACGCTGTCTGGCATTGCTGCTAAGTTCGGTACGACCTATCAAATTCTAGCCGCTATCAACGGCATTGGTGATCCTAACCACATTTGGCCTGGTGAGGTACTTAAAGTAACCGGTACGGCTAGTCAGCAGTCAACTTACTACGTGCAAGCCGGAGATACCTTGTCGGCAATTGCAGGCAAGTTTGGCACGACGGTTTCCAGCCTGGTTAGTCTTAACCACATTAGCAATCCTAATGTCATCTATGTTGGTCAAAAGATTTACGTTGGTGAGGCCAGTCAAGGGCAATCCAACGCCTACACGGTTCATGCTGGCGATACTTTGTCTGGCATTGCCGCTAAGTTTGGTACGACTTGGAAGGTTTTAGCTCAGAAGAACGGCTTGGCAAATCCTAATGTTATCTACGTTGGACAAACGCTGACAATCTAATGTGGTATAATAGTGGTATGGAAAGGGCAGACTTAGCGCGCCTGTCCGGGACTAGTCTATATCGCGCAACTTAGGCTCGGCTTTAATGCCGGGCCTTTTTTAATAACAATTAAATAAGCCCTACACATGGCAAAAACTATACTAAAAAAAGAAAAGAGGTGAGTCCTCTTCTTAATTAACGCTGGCCGTGTGTAGGGCTTTTTCTATTTTTATGCTATAATAAAAGAAAGTCAGCATAGTAGTTGGCTTTCTTGCTAGCACTAAACTATACTGACTTCTTCATTAATTTTTTCGGTCGATCTTATCGTAGATTAAGTGACAGATCAGATCGGAAATCACATTTCCCAGGATTCCAACCCCGAGAGATGTTAAAAATGTAAACATGACGGATTCACCGCGATTCTTGGCCTAATTAGTGAGTGATTAGGTCACTAGGCCATTAACTATTGTATCAAAAAATATTGAAAAAATGATTAAAATATATTACTATTGTTGACGTAAACATGATGTGATTCATCAAATAGAGCTGATTACTCTAGTCCACGTTCCGCCTTTGCCAGTCCTTGCACAGCAAAGGCCTTTTATTTTGAATAAAAAACGCTGAAAAGTGTTGAACGTAATATAGATGGGGATTAATCAACTATGACTAAAAAAGCAGCACACACTACCGTCTTAGTATGTTCGTAACTCGATCCGACAAAGCCCTCAAAAATGGCCCAATGAATCATATAGAGTAATCGGGCATACTTTGGTAGTAACAACTGCGGGAATGGAAGCTGCAACTGGCATTAAAGATCCACGTAAAAAATAAAGCGGTCGTCTTATGACGGCCGTTTTTTTGTGCAACAAAACGTGCAACTACTATAAAAGCGAGTATATGAGATAAAAACCAAAATCTTTATTTCATATACGATTAAAAATGATAAAAACACATAGTAACTCAAGATTTATCCTGTACTCTCCTTTTTCAGAAACATCTATAACTGACTAGAAACCCCAAAGCCTTGATATGATAGGTTTTGGGGTTTTAGTAATCACTCTAAATTGAAAAGTTGGGACACCTGATGGACACCTAATACAGTTGTTCAAAAGCAGGGATTGTTTTTGGGGCTATTGCAGAATTTATTCATTAATTAGTTTAAGGGCTAAAACCTGAAAGCACAGATGCGCGGAATTTTACCGCCGTTCTGTGCTTTTTTGCTCTAAAACAGAAAACGCAATTATTCATTAGCAATAATGCAGTCTGGGCTGCTTTTTATGACGATTTCTGCACATTTTAGTTAATCTGATTCATCAATAGACAGATCGGCAATCTGAACTTGTTCCAATATTTTGTAAGCGTTATACTAAACGTATAAACTGATGTTATCGCTTTCGCAAGGATTATTTTACACTGGAGGGGTTTTTATGTATTATTCCAACGGTAATTATGAAGCATTTGCACGTCCTCGCAAGCCTGAGGGAATCGAACAGAAACACGCCTATATTATTGGGGGCGGGCTGGCTGGTTTGGCAGCGGCCGTCTTCATGGTTCGTGATGCTCAGATGCCTGGCGAAAACATTCATATCTTAGAAGAACTGCCGGTTGCGGGTGGCTCACTGGATGGCGAGAAGCGTCCTGGCGTTGGGTATGTCATTCGGGGTGGCCGTGAAATGGAAAACCACTTTGAATGTCTTTGGGATATGTACCGCTCAATTCCTTCACTGGAGATTCCAGGCGCTTCTTATCTGGATGAATACTACTGGCTGGACAAGGATGATCCCAACTCTTCAAACTGCCGCCTGATTCATAATCGCGGCGATCGGGTACCTAGTGATGGCAAGTATAGCGTTGAGAAGTTTTCAAAATATATCGTTAAGCTGGTTTTGACCTCAGAAGATGAGTTAGAGGGCAAAACGATTGGCGACTGGTTCCCAGATGAATTCTTCGACACCAATTTCTGGCTGTACTGGTCAACCATGTTTGCCTTTGAAAAGTGGCACTCCTTGATTGAAATGCGGCGCTACTGCATGCGCTATATTCACCATATTGATGGTCTGCCAACGCTGAGTGCCCTGAAATTCAATAAATACAACCAGTATGAGTCAATGACTAAGCCAGTCTTGGCATATCTGCAGGATCACAATGTCGACATTCAATACGACACCGTGGTCAACAATGTCTTGGTTGACACCAGCAATGACAAGAAGATTGCCAAAAAGATTCTGCTGACTAAGGATGGCAAGGATGAAGAAATCGTCTTGACCGACAACGATTATGTCTTTGTTACCAATGGCTCAATTACCGAAAGTTCAACTTATGGCGATCAGAACACGCCGGCACCGATTACGCACAGCTTAGGGCCTAGTTGGAAGCTGTGGGAGAATCTTTCCTATCAGGATGCCGATTTTGGTCATCCCGATGTCTTCTGCAAGAACGTTCCTGACCGTGCCTGGTTCATCTCGGCTACGGCAACGCTCAAGAACCGCAAGCTGGCGCCATATTTTGAACGGCTGACCAAGCGCAGTCTTTATGATGGCAAGGTCAACACTGGTGGAATCATCACGGTTACCGACTCGAATTGGATGTTGAGCTTTACGATCCACAGACAGCCGCACTTTAAGGACCAAAAGCCGGATGAAACGGTTGTCTGGATCTACGCGCTTTATTCCGACACGGAAGGCAACTACATCAAAAAACGGGTCGTGGACTGCTCAGGCAAAGAGATTACTGAAGAATTGCTCTACCACCTGGGCGTTCCCGTTGACGACATCGAAGGCTATGCGGAAAACGATGTCAATACCGTACCAGTCTACATGCCTTATGTTACCAGCTACTTCCAGCTACGTAAAAAGGGTGATCGGCCGGCAGTCGTGCCAAAGGGATCGCAAAACCTGGCCTTCTTGGGCAACTTTGCCGAATCGCCAACTCGCGACACGGTCTTTACCACGGAATACTCGGTTCGGACCGCGATGGAAGCCGTCTACACACTCTTTAACGTTGATCGCGGCGTTCCTGAAGTCTTTGATTCCGTCTTTGACATTCGCCAAGAGCTGCGGGCACTGTATTACTTAAGCGACAAGAAGACATTGCCTGAGATGGATCTGCCAGTGCCAAAGCTGGCTGCCAAGACCGCGCTGCGCAAACTGAAGGGAACCTGGATCGAAGAAATTCTCAAAGAGCAGCATCTGCTTGAATGATTGAAACAATTTAAATAACCAGAACGTTAAAAGACCACCAGCGCTGATTTGCGGGTGGTCTTTTGCTATTGAGTAAATAAATTAAGATAAATGATCAGACTTATGGCTGCTGATTGAGCGACTAGTCATGATGAATCAAGCGGACGCGGGTGATGGCATCGACTTGGCTTAACCGGTCAATCACTTTTTGTGCGGTTGCCGGCGTGAGGTTCGAAACGTCCAGCATCGTATAGGCATAATTGCCGCGCGAACGGTTGACCAGATTTTCAATGTTGATGCCTTCATCGGCCATAAACGTCGAAATCTGCCCCAGCATGTTAGGGATGTTTTGGTGAATCAAGGTAAAACGATCTGGGCTGGCAAACGGTGCGGCTACATCTGGCAGGTTGACCGAGTTTTTGATGTTGCCGGTTTCCAGATAGGTCATGATTTCATGAGCCGCAATCTGCGCGCACTTGACCTCAGCTTCAATCGTCGAGCCCCCGATATGCGGCATGATGACGATATCAGGATTATTCAGAATCTGAGCCTCGCTAAAGTCGGTGTAGTACTTTTTCAGCATACCGTCAGCCAGGGCTTTTACGGCAGCGGCATTGTCAACGATTCCCAGCCGCGAGTAGTTGAGCAAAACGGCGCCGTGCTTGAAATGCTTTAATTCTGCCGTGCCGATCAGTCCAGTGGTTTCTTCATTTTTAGGAACGTGAACCGTTACGAAATCAGCATCCTTAATGGCATCAGTGATCGTTTGAGCGCGCTTGACCTGACTATCCAGCTGCCAAGCCGATTCAACGGAAAGATAAGGGTCATAGCCGATGACGTCCATGCCCAGATCAACGGCGGCATTGGCAACCAGCGAGCCCACATGTCCCATGCCAATAACGGCGATGCGCTTGCCCAAGAGTTCAGTGCCGTTGAAGCTGGTCTTTTGTTTTTCGGTCCGCAGCGTAATATCAGCACCGGGCTTGGCGTTGGCACTCCATTGTACGGCTGCGATGATGTTCCGGCTCGCCATGATCATCGAGGCGACTACCAGTTCCTTGACGGCGTTGGAATTGCCACCAGGTGTATTGAAGACGACCGTGCCGTTTTCAAGGGCTTTGTCCAATGGGATGTTGTTAAAACCAGCCCCACAGCGCGCGATGACTTTCAGGCTCTTGGGAAACTCATGATCATGCAGATCCACGCTGCGAATCATGTAGGCATCGGGCTGGGCTTCAGGATTATTGATCTGGTAGTCAGCCGTAAATTCATCAAGTCCGGCTTGGGCAATAGCGTTATAGGTTTTGATCTGGTACATGAAAGATTCCTCCTAGCGATTTTCTTTTTCGAATTGCTGTATAAAGTCACACAAAGCAACAACACCATCATATGGCATGGCGTTATAGATACTTGCCCGCATGCCGCCAACGAGTCGGTGACCTTTTAGATTCAATAGACCGTGTTCCTGGGCCTCTTGGACGAATTTAGCATCCAGCTGCGCGTTGCCAGTTACGAATGGCACGTTCATCAACGAGCGATAGTGTGGATCGACGTTGTTTTTAAACAGCTTGGAGTTATCCAGGCAGTCGTACAGCAATTGGGCCTTCTTGCGGTTGCGAGCGTCCATGGCCTTAACACCACCTTGTTCATCGATCCATTTCAAAACCAACCCGGCAACATAGATTTGGAAGACAGGCGGCGTGTTGAGCGCGGACTTTTTAGCGGCCTGCTTGGTGTAGTCGAGCATGCTTGGCAGTCCCTTGACATGACCCAGCAGCGATTTTTTCAAGATTACGATCGTTACGCCAGCAGGAGCCAGATTCTTTTGGGCACCAGCATACATCAGATCGAATTTTTTAAACGGGTAGTCTTGGCCTAAGAAGTTGGAAGAAAGGTCGCCAACCAACGGCGTACCGTCAGTTTCCGGCAGTTCTTGCCAAGCCGTACCCATGATGGTGTTGTTGGTCGTGATGTGTACGTAGTCATAGGTATCTTGGGGAATGGCTGGTACTTTTGGCAGCGTGGTGTAGTGCTGGTCTTTAGAAGAGGCAAGAACGTCAGCTTGAACGCCTTTGATCAAGCGTGCTTCTTCAACGGCGCGTTCAGACCAGTGACCAGTGTCGATATAGGCGGCACGATGATATTGATAGGCAAGGTTTAATGGTACGGCCGTAAACTGCGTGGTACCACCGCCCTGCATGAACAAGACGTCATATTCCTGATCATCCAGATTCATTAATTTGTAGATGTGTGCCTTAGCATTTTCATAAACATCAACGAACAGCTGAGAGCGGTGCGAGATTTCCAGAATGCTCATGCCAGAATTGTTGAAATCTAATAATTCAGCCTGGACTTTTTTCAAGACTTCTTTGGGCAGCACAGCGGGACCAGCAGCAAAATTATAGACAGTCATTGTCATTCCTCCAAATCATAAACTAAAAAAGCACCCACTTGATTAAGTGAGTGCCCTCCAAATTCAGTCTCGGATTTGAATTGACCTCACTTATCGCGAAGGCCAACTCAAAATGCGGCCTTCTAAATGCGGGAAGACCGTGATGAGGAAACCATCAATGCAAATTCAAAATTATTCAACAGCATGTTCAGTTCCCTCCTCATCAAATTATTATTTATCGTTAACAAAATTATAATCTAATTACAAAAAAACGTCAATAATAAATTTGATTCTGGTATAATGACCAAAAACCAAAGTCGAAAGGAAAAGAATATGACCGAATTTTATATCGTTCGCCATGGTCGCACCTTTGCCAATGCGGCCGGGCTTAAGCAGGGAATCATTAATACGCCGCAGACCTATCTCACTGATGAGGGACGGGCGCAGGCGCAGCTTTTGGCCCAGAATTTTGATTTGCGTGATTTTGACGCGCTTTATGTTTCGCCTTTGGAACGCACCAAGCAGACCGCGGCAATTCTAAATGAGGAGGCACAGCTGCCAGTCATCGAAGACAAGCGTTTACTTGAGATTTCTTATGGCGACTGGGATGGCCAGCCCAATGATGAGCTGATGAATCAATATCCAGAGTTGTTTTCGACGTTTGTTAAAGATGTGCGTCCTGAATATGCTGCCGTTGCCCATGGCGAGACGTTTACACATGTTGAAAAACGGGTCCAGGACTTTATTAAAGACGTTACGGCTCAGCATCCAGACGAGCGAGTCGTAGTCGTTACGCATGGCTTTACGGTCCGCTCGTTTGCGGCCAGTGCCACGCATGCGCCAGGCTTGACGATTCTGGAACCAGAAAACTGCAGTGTTACCAAATTAATCGTTGAACCCAATACGCTTGAGCAGCATCTGATCTATTACAACCGTTCCACTCAAGGATTCTAAGTATCAAAAAGACGGATCACGCGTTATGCGGGACCCGTCTTTAATTGTTTGCTGACTTTTAAAAGCAGCCGTCAAAATGGTTGGCTGAACTGTTGGAAACGCTGCTAGGCTTGTTTTTGCATGGCGTGTTTAGGCTTTTGACCAAGATTGGCGAAAAAGTGCTCATAAACTAGATCCGTCCAACGCGTCAGGTGTGTCAGACTTGAATCGCCCGTCAAAGAGAGGACAAAGGCAAACCCCAGGGCGACTGCCGAGACGTGGTCGATGCCAAACAGACTGCCAAACAGCGATGCGCAGACCAAAAGCCCCATGATGCAGCCATAAAAGATGATACTGCGGAACTTATTGAGCGGATGACAGATCTGGTAGAGCACCATGAAGCCAACCGCAGCCAGAATCATGGTTGAGGCCGTTGAAATGTCTTGGCGGCTGAGGCCAAACAGAGCTCCACAGACTACGATGACGCCAACGGTAAACATATCGGTAATCCCACCAGGCAAGGCACGCCGCATAACGTTGGGCAGAAACTTGCCATGAATACGCTGATGATTGGTTTCCAACGCCAGCAGGAATGAAGGCGTCCCAATCGTAAACAGACTGATCAGCGTGATGTGGGAAGGATCGAGCGGGTAGTTGAAGGCAAAGATCAGCGTAAAGATGGACAAGAGCAGTGAGAAGATGTTCTTGACCAAAAACAGACTGGCTGATCGTTCGATGTTATTGACAACCTGCCGTCCCTGGGCTACGACCTGTGGCATTTTGGCAAAGTCAGAATCAAGCAGCACCATCTGAGCGGCATTCATGGTGGCCTCATTGCCTGAAGCCATGGCAATACTGGTATCCGCTCGTTTCATGGCTAAAATGTCATTGACGCCATCTCCAGTCATGGCAACGACTTCACCTTGCTTTTGCAGCGCGGTGACGAATTTTTGCTTTTGATCTGGCGTGACCCGACCAAAAACGGTGTAGCGCTGCAGAGCACTTTCGTATTCATCATCGGTTAAAGCAGCTGCACTGACGCAGTTTTGCGCGCCTTCGATCTGTGCCTGTTTGGCTACGCTGGCAACCGTTAATGGATCGTCACCCGAAATAACCTTGATCTTGACGCCTTGTTCGGCAAAATAGCGGAAAGTGGCTGGAGCAGTCTTACGAACGGGATTTCTCAGCAAAATGAATCCTAATGGGTTAACCGGCGCACTGAGACTGGCTTTGGTCAGCTGCCCTTGATACTGACCGAATACCAGGACCCGAAAGCCTTGCTTGGCATAGGGCTCAAACTCGCTGCTAAACATGGCGGCACTTTCTCTTAACACCATTTCCGGCGCGCCTAAGACGTAGCTTTCATTGCCAAAGCCCACGCCCGAGTACTTCCAGGCTGAACTGAACGGCACGATCTGATCCGCCTGGCGTCCGCTGCCTTGCGTAAAGTATTCTTTCATTGCTTTCATCGTTGAGTTGTCACCAGGCATGGCCGCGCAAAAATCACTGATCAGACTACGCAGCCGATTTTCGTCAACCTGTGCCTGCTGAGCAGAAAAGAAGCGCTGGACCTGCATTTGATTTTCGGTGATCGTCCCGGTTTTATCAACGCAAAGTACCGTAACGCGGGCCAGCGTCTCAATGCTTTTCATGCTGTGCAGCAAGACCCGCTGCTGCGCCAGTTTCATGGCACTTAAAGCCAGCGCAACGGTTGCCAATAAATAGAGCCCTTCTGGAATCATACCGATCAAAGCTGCTTCCATAGAAACGATGCTTTGTTTGAGCGGATTGCCATTATGCACGTATGATTCATAAAACAGCGCGGCACCAATTGGAATGATGATGATGCCGACGAATTTGATCAGCCGATTGAGTGATTTGATCATGGCTGATTCTTCAGTCGTATCCATTTTTTGCGCCTTGGCCGTCAGCTTAGCCGCATATGAATCGGCGCCGACATGCGTCAAGCGTACACGCGCCAAACCGGAAACGACAAAGCTGCCTGACATCAGACTGTCGCCGGGATGCTTGGCAATCTCATCAGCCTCTCCGGTCAGCAGCGACTCATTGACGTTGAGCGAGCCGGTTAAAAGCTGGGCGTCGGCTGGAATCTGCTGGCCGGTTTTCAGTTCGATGATGTCATCTAAAACCAGTTGATCAGTCGGCAGCTGAATCGATTTGCCATCACGAATTGCCGTTGCTTTGGCAGCATTTAGCACCGTCAGTTTTTCCAGCACTTTTTTGGACCGTAATTCCTGGATAATGCCAATGACGGTGTTGGCGATGATGACTGGCAGAAAAGTCATGTCCTTAAATGAGCGAACCATGACCAATAAAACGGCTAAAACGACGAAAATCAGGTTAAAAAAAGTAAACGTGTTGCTGTAGATGATCTGCCGCGTGGTTTTAAAGGTCGTATTGATTGAGGTGTTGGTCAAGCCTGCCTGGGTCCGCTGCGCCACCTGATCTTTAGTTAAGCCGGTATCAGGAGCAGCATTGAAGTGCTCAATCCGTTCATCTTTAGCGGTTACTGACTGTTGATGATGTCTGCGCATACAATCATCCCTTTCTGCTTAAATTCTAATTTTATTTTAGCATTCTTTGCGATTTGGTACGGTTACCTTTAAGATAAATTAAGAATGATTTTGAGAGGATGGTTGATATGAGCACAGAACCGACTTTTGAACGCGGCGCAATCACGTTTTTAAGCGGCCGGCTGACGCTAAAAGTAGAATCGCCACAGGTCATGGGCAGCCATCGTGTTTTGATTCGCTATATGCAATTTGCGACGCTCAAAATCAGTACCTGGGGGCGCTACAGGTTACCGGGGACGTTAAACGGATCTGCGAGCTTTGCGAAGCCCATGATTTTGAACATGGGATAGTTGATGGTAAAATAATTGATGGCGTATCGGCGGCTTCAATCCATGCCAATCGTTTGCAAAAAGGCGAGCAGCTTGCCGACATCCAGACGCCGGATAAGACGCAGGACGCGGTTTCTGGCGCTTCAGTAGAACAATAGCAGGGGGAATTGATTTGGCTTCAAAAAAGTTTTATGCCGTGCGCCGTGGCAAAAAGCCCGGCATCTACACCAGCTGGCCGGAATGCCAAAAACAGGTTGCTGGCTTTGCTAATGCGCGCTTCAAGGGATTTATGACCAGAGAAGAGGCTTTGGCATGGCTGCAGCAGCCGGAAAAGAGCAAGCCGCGGGCCGTCAAGCATGCAACACAGACCAGTCTGGATCTATTCGGCGAGGAACAGGGCCCCCGATTCATTCCGACGATTGTTTTTTATACGGATGGTGGTTCACGCAATCGCGGCAATCGACGGGGCGATCACGTTCACCAAGATGATCTAGCAGCTTGGGCCTATCTGATTCGGTTTGAGGATGGCTTAAAAATCACCGATACGGCTGGTGAATTTGGTGCTACCAACAATCGCATGGAGGTTATGGGGCTTTTAAAGTGTCTGCAGCGTCTGCTTGAGTTAAACCTGCAAAACGAGCCGATTGAAGGCATCCTTGACTCGCAATACGTTTTAAATGCGATCAACAAAGGATGGCTGTATGGCTGGATACGGCGCGGCTGGAAGACTTCTGGCGGCAATCCGGTCGCTAATCAAGAGCTTTGGGCCGAGGTGAGCGTGCTGCTGCCTAAATTCAAGCAGCTGCGCTTTAAATGGACCAAGGGACATGCCAACAGTCACGGCAACGTTACGGTCGATCAGCTGCTGAATTCAACGATGGACAATCTTAAAGCTTAAATTTGATTAAAATAAAACTCGTTTGGTCGCGCGTTATGGCGGACCAAACGAGTTTTTCGCAGTTTTAATGACGAAATGCGGCGATCAAAGAGACTCAAACCAGATCGTGACCGCCAGTGCTTTTTAAGTAGCCAGGCTGAACTTGACGCAGTCTTGGACAGGGAACGTTAAGCTGCTCAGTGTTCTGTGCAGTCTTACTTACGGTTTTATGCACGAAAATCATTACCTACTTTTTACCAAAAATCGGGGCGAAGTAGGTAGTAGCAGTTCTCGCAACCGCTCCAGATCTGATTTTTCACAAGTCCAGCAGCCTTGCGACCACGAGGATTTTTCTGAATTAACCTGTCAGCAGTTTGACGCTGTTTATAGTTGATGGTGACTATTCAATATGTATAAATAAAAAAAGCTATCAGATGACGATCCCCCGCAGTTTAAAGAAACGGAATCGCACCAAATAGCTGGTAGTCAAGAAAGAAGTGAATGTCGGCACTCCTTACGATTAATTATATTACTATACTGGATCGAAAAAGAAAACCCCAAATTGAAATTTTATAAGAAAAAGCGTGAATATTTTTTACATTTCAGTTTAAAGTTGCAATTACAACCGACAACCGATATAATATTGCTCGTGAAAGGAGGCGAGACGGTGATTGATGTATTGCGCGAGATGGGAATGGCATCGCGAGCCCTAGATGCCATGGCTAACGCGGAATTTAAGAAGCTGGATCTGGCACGCGGTCAATTCGTATATTTGGTTCGAATCTATGAGCACCCTGGCATTATTGCACGCGATTTGGCAAAATTAATCTTGATGGATAAAACTACGATTGCCAGAGCAGTTGCCAAACTGGAAAAAAACGGCTTGATCGTGCGACGGTCCGATCCGGCCAATCATCGTATCAAGCGAATGTACGTCACGAAAAAGGGAGCGGAATTATACCCGTTTATCATTCGTGAAAACGAGCATTCAAATGACGTTGCTTTACAAGGCTTTTCACCTCAAGAAGCGCAGCAGGCTCACGACTACTTGCAGCGGATGCGCCAAAATCTGGAAAAAGACTGGGATTTTGTTAAAGCAGGCGGTCAAAGAAATTATTAACGATATTTAAGAGATAATAAAGACATTAAATGAGTAAAGGAGTTTTATTATGAAACGTGTCGTAGTAGATGAAAGTTTTTGGGAAGTCTTTCCAGATGCAGAGATTGCAATTATGTACGTTGATGGGATTGATAACCATGATACGGATGAAAACAAGGCCGAACGTGCTGAATTATTAAAACAGGCAACCGCGGAATCAGCCAAGTTCACCAAAGAAGAAACTTTCCGTGATAATCCAGTCGTTGCACAGTGGCGTGAAGCCTATGCCAAGTTCCCTAAGCGTAAGGGTGCCCGAGCATCAATTGAGGCACTGCTGAAACGGGCCAGCCAAGGACACGTTTTTGAACCGATTGAGCCATTGGTTGACGTCTACAACAGCATCTCACTGCGCTATGGCGTTCCGGTTGGCATCGAAGACCGTGACAAGATTGCCGGTGACATGCATCTGGGCAAGGCTAAGGGCGGCGAAAACTTCCAGCCGGTGGGTGCCGACAAGGATGATCCGGCTCGGGAAGGCGAGATTATCTATTATGACGATGAAGGTGCCGTTTGCCGCAGTCTAAACTGGCGTGATGCTCAACGCACGATGCTGACCAGTGATTCTAAAAACGTGGTCATCGTTATGGAAGCAGTTAATGAGGATCAGATTCTGCGGACGCATGAGGCGATGGATGAGCTGCAAAAGCTGATTGAGCACTACTTTGGTCAAAAGCCGAGTGCACCACACTACTTGACTAAAGAAAATCCGATTGCCGATGTAGACTAGGTGAGTGCAGATGAAGATCGGAATTGATAAGATGGCGTTTGCGACAACGTCAGAGTATATTGACCTGGCAGAATTAGCAAAAGTGCGCGGCGTTGACCCCAACAAATATCTAATTGGCATTGGCCAAAGCGAGCAGGCGGTTTTGCCACCTACGCAGGATATCGTGACACTGGGAGCTGCTGCTGCCGACAAAATGCTGAATGAACGTGATCGAGAGCGCATTGCCACGGTGATCGTTGCTACCGAATCAGGAATCGACAACTCCAAAGCCAGCGCAATCTATGTTAAGCGGCTGCTGAATCTGGATGACTATGTACGGACCGTTGAAGTTAAGGAAGCCTGTTATTCAGCAACGGCTGCGATTCAGTTTGCCAGAGGACAGGTGGCACTGGAGCCAGAAAAGGCGGTTTTGGTAATTGCAGCTGACGTGGCGCGTTATGGCTTAAAGACGGCTGGCGAGGTTACGCAGGGAGCAGGGGCCGTTGCCATGCTGATTACGGCTGCACCGAGGATCATGGCAATTGAACGGACCAGCGTTGCTTATTCGCAAGACGTGATGGACTTTTGGCGGCCGCTTTATGCTACTGAAGCCATGGTTGATGGCAAGTATTCGACCAACGTCTACATTGACTTTTTCAAGCATACGCTGAGTCGCTATGAAAAATTAACGGATCGCAAGCTGGATGATTTTGGGGCAATCGCTTTTCATCTGCCATTTACCAAGATGGGCAAAAAAGCTTTGGAAGCTGTCTTGGGTGAACGGGATGATCAAACGGCCTGGCGTTTGCGCAAGGCACTGCTGGCCAGCCAAAACTACAGCCGCCGGGTCGGCAATCTCTATACCGGTTCGCTTTATTTAAGCTTGATGTCGCTTTTGCAAAATGACCCTGATCTAAAGGCAGGTGAGCGCATCGGCCTGTTTAGCTATGGATCCGGTGCGGAAGGCGAGTTTTACAGCGGGATTCTGCAGCCTGGCTATCAAGAACAGCTGAGCAACGTGGCTGGAGATCTCAGTGAACGCCAGCTGATTTCGATTGCGGCCTATGAGCAGCAGTTCAATGACCAGTTAGGAATGAATAAAGCAGATGTTGAGTACGACATCAGTGCGGATCCGGCTCGTTTCGTCTTAGCCGGTCAAAAGAATCATCAGCGCCAATACGTTGATAAGCAGCAGCTGTAAAATTTTCAAGCTGACTGAGATTGCAATTCGTCATTGCCTTTTTTATAATTTATTAAAAAACGATTATAAAAGAGGCGCTTTTTGATGAGAAATGATATCTATTTTGATCCGATGACGGTTGAATGGGTGATGGCGCATTGCGATATTGCGCGGCTCGGCGTACAGGATGACGAATCGGTGTATGTCGTTCCGGTCCACTTTGGCTATGAATTGGATGAGCAGCAACATTTTCATCTTTACTTTCATGGGAATGCGGCCGGTCAGCGCGCTCGTTTGATGCAGGCTAATCCGCATATTGGTGTTGAGATGGAAAGCGACTATCAACTGCTTCCCGCGCCGCAAGACAGTGCATTTAGCGCCCGGTTTCGCAGCTTGATTGGCAAAGGAACGGTTAAAGAGCTGACTGATGCGGCTGACAAGGTGCATGCCTTAACCGTGATGATGCATCATTATGTGGCCAGAATGCCGCATCCGCTGACTGCAGCAATGGTTGATCCGGTTCATGTCTGGCGCGTGGATCTGGATGAGATTTCATGTAAGGTGAAAAATCCGGATCATGATTGGCAAATGATTTTAAAACAGCTGGGGCATCCCCTTGAAACTACTGATGCAGTAACTGCCAGCAGTCAAAAGTCTGATGCTGATAATAAAGATTAAAAAAGAGATGGGAAAACTCCCATCTCTTTTTTTAATAGATGCTATCGCGGAAAAGCCCAACGACTTTGCCTAAAATGGTTACCCGGTCCAGGATGATTGGGGCCATTGTATCGTTTTCTGGCTGCAGGCGATAATGACCGTTTTCCTTGAAGAAACGCTTGCAGGTAGCCTCATTGTCATCATTCATGGCAATTACGATATCGCCATTTTTAGCGGTATCCTGTTTACGAACGATAACCTTGTCGCCGTTTAAGATCCCCATGTTGACCATGGAATTACCTTGAATCTGCAGCATAAACAGATCGTTATGGTCCGGAATCGAAGGCGGGATCGGGAAATAATCCGTTGCATCCTCAACTGCGAGAATCGGCTCACCGGCAGCAACGATTCCTAACAATGGAATTTTTTCCTGCTTTGGCGCAATTCCCAAGACATCCATGCCGGCGGGCGTAATCTCTAGGGCACGCGGCTTGGAAGGATCCTTTTGCAGGTACCCCTTCTTGATAAGCCGATTGATATGGCCGTGAACGGTAGATGTAGATGAAAGGCCGACAGCTTTACAGATTTCGCGAACGGTTGGCGGATAGCCGTGAGTGGCGACCTGTTGATGAATGTAGCTGAGAACGGCCATTTGCTTGCTGGCTGCTGTTTTTACCATGTTGCCACCTCATTTTCAGATTTGGAGCAATTATATCATACTTGCCAAATATTTTCAAACATACGTTCGTTGGAACTTAACGGCGCGGATTGCTTGCTAAATAATGCGGCGTTCGCTACACTAAGTAACGTAAAAATCGCTGTTTAAGGCAGAGGGGAAGAAAATTATGGCTGATTCACAAGCACAAGAAAAGCTGCTCAAACGAATCAATGAGCTGGCACACAAAAACAAAGCGGAAGGACTGACCGCGGCCGAAAAAGCTGAACGCAAACAGCTGCGCGATCAATATCTCAAGAATTTCCGAGAGGCTTTTCGCTCAAATATTGAGATGATGCGGATCTTTGATAAGGATGGCAAAGAGGTTACACCGGAAAAAGTTCGGCAGATTCAACGCAAAAAAGGGCTGCGTGACGACTGATTCAATGATTAATTCATCGAATGCGTCTTTTATTTGACGCCGATATCGTGTAACATTAGTATCGTTATCTAAAATAAGGGGGAAACATCCATGAGTACTGGGCTTAGTATCATGTTGATCATCCTGGCACTGCTGGTTGGCCTTTTGGTTGGCTTCTTTGGTGCTCGGAAATACATGGAAAACTACCTGCGTAACAATCCGCCGATTTCTGAAGATATGCTGCGGACGATGATGATGCAAATGGGCCAAAAACCTTCAGATCGCAAACTGCACCAAATGATGCAAGCGATGAAGGCTCAAGCGCGCAAGGCAGGCAAATAGCAATTAAAAAGGACCGGTGCACTGCATCGATCCTTTTTGATTAATATTGACGAAAATCCTGGTCAGTCTGACTGATTTTTAGTGGCCAGCTGTCAGGCTAAAGTCAAGACTTAATTTAAAATTGATAAGCCCGATTAAAAATCGTCGTCTTTTGGTTTTTTGGGCATATAGTAGTGATAATTGGGATCAAGCTCATTGTCCAGCTGATCGAATGCCATCTGCATCTGGCGTTCCAGTTCCTGCTGATTTTCATCGGTCAGGCGCATTTTACGGTCAATGTAGATTGGCTCGCCGAAATTGATCTTGCGTTTTTGTCGCTTGAAGATGCTGCTTAGTTTCAATGGTCCTTGGTAAACGGCTGGCACCAGCGGCACGTTGGCCATTTTGGCGATAATCAGCGCGCCGCCTTTGATCTTGCTGGAATAACGCGAGCCGGTCGGAAAGATGATAGTTGAGCGATCACCATTTTTAAGCAGTTTGACCGGTGTTTTAATAGCAGAAGGGCCGGGATTTTTGCGGTTGACGGGAAAAGCCCCCAGCTTGCGCAGAAACCAATTGGCAAACCGCCCCTTAAAAAGCTCTTCTTTAGCCATGAACGTAAATTTCTTAGGATAGACTGCCAGTGCTAACAATACCGGATCCAACCAGGTACGATGTGGTGCGACGATAATATAGTTGCCCTCGGGAAGGCGATCTTTATGTTCAATCTGAGGCCGGCCGTTAAACAGCGTTAACAGCGGATTGACCAGATGAACCAAGAAATCATAGAGCATTTAAACAACTCCCAATTTTTAAAGTAATTTTATATATTTAGTATGACGAACCATACTCAAACATGCAAGCAAACATATACAGCTACAGTAAATTATTAGCAACCAAGTGAGGGAAAACATGACAACCGTTCAGCTTAAACCAAATGAGCGCATTGATCAGCTCAGCGCGCAAGGAGTACAAATTATTCAATCCAGTGAAGTTTTTGCTTTTTCATTAGATGCCGTGCTGCTGGCAGATTTTGTGCGGCCAAATCAGCGTCAAAAAATCAAAATCGTGGATCTGTGTGCCGGCAATGGCGCAATCGGTCTGTTTTTGCACCATAAGCTGGGCGGGCATTTTTATGAGATCGAGCTGCAGGAACGACTGGCTGACATGGCTCGGCGATCAGTAGCCTTAAATGATCTGACAGCCCGCTATGAAGTGATCAATGATGATGTTGCCAACGTCTACCGATACGTAGCCAAGGACCGAGCCGATGTGGTCGTGTGCAATCCGCCTTATTTTAAGAACGCGCCGGCCAGTCAAAAAAATCCAAATCGCTATCTGGCCATTGCCCGTCATGAATTGACGATTGATCTGGCAATGGTCTGTGATCGGATGAGCGGCCTTTTGAAGATGAATGGACGCGGCTATCTGGTTCATCGACCGGAGCGCCTGCCGGAAATCTTAGCGACAATGACGGCTCATCGATTGGCGCCCAAGCGGATCAAGTTCGTCTATCCCAAACCAGGCATGGAGGCGAATATAGTGCTGATCGAGGCAATTAAAGACGGCAAGCCGAATGGGACGCGGATTATGCCGCCGTTGATCGTAGCGGGCGAAGATGGTAAGTATGGTCCGGAAGTTCAGGCGATGCTTAATGGCTCAAATATCTGAGCAGCATTATTATTTTTACGTTCTCTATTGTGCGGATCACACGCTTTATGGCGGCTACTCCACGGATGTCTGGCGCCGGTTTGCGATGCATCAATCCGGCAAGGGAGCCAAGTATACCCGACCGCAGAAACGCCATCCGCTCAAGCTTTTGTACTATGAGGAGTTTGATAATCAGCATGATGCGCTGAGTGCGGAATGGCATTTTAAACATCAGTCGCGCGCTAAGAAAATTGCTTACTTGCGAGCACATAATATTAAAATTTGATTAAAGATTCTTCCATTCAGTTAAATCTGTCTGTATAATCTTTTTTGGAGATAAAGATTTGTTTATGTAGTGGAGGAATTTGAGATATGAAGATTATTGCGTACGGGATTCGTGAAGATGAACGTCCTTATGTTAAAAACTGGCAATGGGCCAATCCAGACGTTGAGCTGATCTGTACGGACAAGCCGCTGGACGTTGAGTCGGCTGAATTGGCCGCGGGCTGCGATGGTGTGGTTGCCTACCAGCAGAAAAGCTACTCGGCTGACCTTTTAAAACAGCTGCATGAGATGAACATTCACAACCTTTCTTTGCGTAACGTTGGCGTTGACAACATCGATGCTGAAGCGGCAGTCAAGTATGGTTTTAAGATTACCAACGTGCCGGTCTACTCGCCAGCTGCCATTGCTGAATTTGGCGTCACGCAGCTGCTGAACCTATTGCGGCGAACTAAGGAATTTCAGAATAAGTTTGCCAAGCGCGACTATCGCTGGGCGCCAAACATTGCCAGCGAGCTCAACCAACAGACGGTCGGCATTGTTGGCGCGGGTCATATTGGCCGAGTTATGGCGCATATCTGCCGGGGCTTTGGTGCCCGCGTGATGGTCTACAATCATCGTCCTAAGCCAGATCTGGTTAAGGCTGGCGTGTTTACTGATTCTTTAGATGAGCTGTATAAAGAGTCGACGGTGATCTCTTTGCACGTGCCAGCCGTTAAATCAACTTACCACATGCTCAATCGGGATGCCTTTGCCAAAATGCAAAAGGGTGTTTTGATCATTAATATGTCGCGCGGTTCTTTAATCGATGAGCAGGATCTGATTGAAGCGCTTGATAGCGGCCAGGTTGGCGGGGCTGCCCTGGATGTCTTGGAAGATGAGACCAAGATTTTTAACAAGGATATGGCCAATCAGCCGTCCAACTATCCGGCATTTGATAATCTTGAATCGCGCGAGAACGTTTTGATTACGCCGCATACTGCATTCTATACCGATGAAGCCGTGCGCAATATGGTTGAGCAGAGTCTGGATGCCAGTCGTGAATTGATCTTGACGGGAGCCAGCGACAAACTGGTTAAACTAGGATAATAATTTTGACACGATGTTTTGCAGACATCGTGTTTTTTTGATTATGAAATTGGAATTTTAGAAGCGTTTTCTCATCATTTAGGTTTCTTTTGAAGGGCTTTCATAAACAAAAATAGCTAAAATTGTTAAACTATGAACTTTTGGGTTATACTGGAAGTAACGATGAAAAACAACTAAGCCAATCGGAGGTATGAAATCAATGAAGATCTTAGCTTATGGTATTCGTGAAGATGAAAAACCTTTCGTTAAGGAATGGGAACAAGAAAACCCAGAAGTTGAAGTTGAAATTACCGACAAGCTGTTGGATGAAGAAACGGTCGCAATGGCAAAAGGCTTTGATGGGGTAGTTGTCTACCAGCAAAAGCCATATACCGATGCGGTTTTTGAAAAGCTGGACTCCTATGGCATTCATAATGTTTCACTGCGTAATGTTGGGGTTGACAACATGAACCCAGCTACGGTTAAGAGGTATGGGTTTAAGGTTACCAACGTACCGGTATATTCACCAGCTGCCATCGCAGAATTTTCCGTTACGCAATTGATGAATCTGCTGCGGCGGACCAAGGAATACTTCCACAAGTTTGAGCGTGGCGACTTCCGCTGGGCCCCACAGATTTCCCAAGAACTGAATCAGCAGACGGTCGGCGTTATCGGCACTGGTCACATTGGTCGTGTTGCAATCGATATCTACAAGGGCTTTGGTGCTAAAGTGATCGCCTATGATGTTTATCACAACCCAGAACTGGAAAAAGAAGGCCTTTACGTTGACACTTTAGACGAGCTCTATGCCAAGGCCACGGTAGTTACGCTGCATATTCCGCTGTTCCCATCAACTGAGCACATGCTGAACAAAGCAGCCTTCGATAAGATGCGTGATGGTGTCTTTATCGTCAATGCCTCGCGTGGTCCGCTGATTGACGAGCAGGCTTTGATCAATGCACTTGACTCTGGCAAGGTTGCCGGGGCAGCATTGGATGTTTTGGAAGACGAAACCAAAGTCTTTAACCACAACATGGTGGGCAAGAACATGACCTATCCAGAATTCTGGAATCTCAATTCGCGCGAAAACGTTCTGATTTCGCCACACACGGCTTTCTACACCAACATTGCCGTTCAGAACATGGTTAAGTTCAGTCTGTCAGCCAACAAAGACCTGATCGAAACGGGGACTTCTGATAAGCTGGTTAAGTTTGACTAATTCAAATAATTGAAGAAAAAAGGCTTGCGGAGGCAGGCCTTTTTTTGTATACTATCAGTCGGTGCTAAATGCCCAATTCACACCTGGCGGGATGTCAGAGGAAGTGCCAACTGGTGCCCCTGACAGATGAACGGCAGGGAGGAAAAAACTATTTGGAGGTATGATTCATGTCTGTTGTTAGCATGAAGCAATTGCTTGAAGCCGGTGTCCACTTTGGTCACCAAACTCGTCGCTGGAACCCTAAGATGAAGCCATTCATCTTTACGGAACGCAACGGCATCTACATTATCGATCTGCAAAAGACGGTTAAGATGATCGACACGGCCTACGACTACATGAAGGACGTTGCTGCTAAGGGCGGCGTTGTTCTGTTCGTTGGTACGAAGAAGCAAGCACAAGACTCTGTTGAAGAAGAAGCTGTGCGTGCAGGTCAATACTACGTCAACCACCGTTGGCTGGGTGGTACCCTGACCAACTGGAAGACGATCCAATCTCGGATTGCTCGCCTGAAGGAATTGAAGAAGATGAGCGAAGACGGTACGTTCGACGTACTGCCAAAGAAGGAAGTTTCCGTGCTGACTAAGCAACGCGAAAAGCTGGAACGTTTCCTGGGCGGTATTGAAGACATGCCACGCATCCCAGACGTTTTGTACATTGTGGACCCACACAAGGAACAAATCGCTGTTAAGGAAGCTCAAAAGCTGCACATTCCAATCGTTGCCATGGTTGACACCAACACTGACCCTGACGATGTTGATGTTATCATCCCATCCAACGATGATGCTATTCGTGCCGTTCGTCTGATCACGGCTAAGATGGCAGATGCTGTCATCGAAGGCAAGCAAGGCCAAGACGATGCCAAGCAAGCCGAAGCAGTCGTTGAAGCTGCTGACGAACCAAAGGAAGTTTCTTCAGACGATCTGCAAAATCTGAAGAACAGCGTTGAAGGCAACAACTAACCAAATTAGTTAACGCTTGGGCTGTTTTGCAGTTTGGACCATTTTGGCCTAAGCGCAAAACAGCCTTTTTCATTAAAAACAACTATTTTTAAGGAGAGACGTACTCATGGCTGAAATCAAAGCTAAGCAAGTAATGGAACTGCGGAAGAAGTCCGGTGCCGGAATCATGGACGCTAAAAAGGCCCTGGTTGCCAGTGATGGTGACATGGACAAGGCAATGGACTGGCTGCGTGAAAAGGGGATTGCCAAGGCTGCCAAGAAGAGCGACCGTATCGCTGCTGAAGGTCTGACCAACATTGCGGTTGATGGCAACACGGCAGTTATCGTTGAATTGAACTCAGAAACGGACTTTGTGGCTGCTTCTGACCCATTCAAGGAATCACTGGCTGACGTTACCAAGGTACTGCTGGAAAACAAGCCAGCTGACCTGGACGCTGCTTTGGCTTCCAAGACGGCCAACGGTACGCTGAACGATGACCTGATCTCCACGACGCAAAAGACTGGTGAAAAGGTTTCTCTGCGTCGCTTCGCCTTCGTTAACAAGGAAGACGGCGACAACTTTGGTGTTTACCTGCACCAAGGCGGTCGGATTGCTGCGCTGGTCGTTCTGCAAGGCGCTGACGAAGAAACGGCTAAGGACGTTGCCATGCACGTTGCTGCCGTTAACCCAGAATTCATGACGCGTGAAGAAGTTCCAGCTGATCGTCTGGCTCACGAACGCGAAGTCTTCAAGGAAGAAACGCTGAACGAAGGCAAGCCTGAAAAGATCGTCGACAAGATCGTTGAAGGTCGTCTTAACAAGTTCCTGTCCCAAATCTGCCTGGCAGACCAAGACTTTGTCAAGGACCCAGACGTAACGGTTGCTGAATACGTTGAATCCAAGGGTGGCAAGCTGAAGAGCTTTATCCGCTACGAAGTCGGTGAAGGTATCGAAAAGAAGCAAAGCGACCTGGCTGCTGAAGTCAAGGAACAACTGAAGTAATTCGTTAATTGACGAAATTGCGCACTGGTCGATGACATCGGTGCGCTTTTTTTGCAAAATCATGCATAGCAGGAAGGAATTTCAAATGTCTAAAGTAAAATACAACCGGATCGTTTTGAAGCTCAGTGGTGAAGCTTTGGCGGGTGAAAAAGGCTTTGGTATCAATCCGCCGGTAATCAAGAAGATCGCTGAAGAAATCAAGCAGGTCTGCGATTTGGGCGTTCAAGTCTGCATCGTCTGCGGCGGTGGCAACATGTGGCGCGGCGTTACCGGCGAACAAATGGGAATGGAACGTGCTCAAGCTGACTACATCGGCATGTTGGGGACGATCATGAATGGTCTGTCGCTGCAGGATGCGCTGGAATCAGTTGGGGTGCCAACGCGGGTTCAAACGGCCATTGAAATGCGTCAGATTGCCGAACCATACATTCGTCGCAAGGCCATTCGTCACCTGGAAAAGGGTCGCGTGGTAATCTTCTCTGCTGGTACGGGCTCGCCATACTTCTCGACTGACACGACGGCTGCATTGCGGGCTGCCGAAATGGATGCCGATGCAATCTTGATGGCTAAAAATGGCGTTGACGGCGTCTACTCTGCTGATCCAAACAAGGTCAAGGATGCCGTTAAGTTTGATCATCTCACGCACATGGACATTTTGGACAAACACCTGCAAGTGATGGACTCCACTGCCAGCTCGCTGTCAATGGACAATCACATTCCATTGGTAGTCTTCAATCTGAACACGCCTGGCAACATTGTCCGTGTCGTTAAAGGCGAAGAGATTGGGACCACGATTGAGGGGGAATAAATAATGGCTGAAGGTAAACAAATCCTGGCAGAAGCTAAAGAAAAGATGAGTAAGTCTGGGGACGCATTGCGGCGGGCACTGGCTGATATTCGGGCCGGTCGCGCCAACGCCAGCTTGCTGAACTCGGTTAAAGTTGAGTACTACGGTGTGCCAACGCCTTTGAATCAGGTTGCTTCGATTACGATTCCAGAAGCACGGCAACTGCTGATCTCACCATATGATGAAAGTCTGCTTGGTGAAATCGAAAAGGCAATCTATGCTTCCAACCTGGGCTTGACGCCACAAAACGACGGTTCGGCAATTCGGCTGGTGATTCCACAGCTGACTGAAGAACGCCGTAAGGAACTGGTCAAGCAGGTCAAGGCGGAACTGGAAAAGGCCAAGGTTGCGGTTCGTAACGTGCGGCGCGAAGCTATGGACGACCTGAAGAAGGGTAACAAGAACGGCGACTTTAACGATGATGAATTCCACAAGCTGGAAGACAAGGTTCAAAAAGAAACTGATGAAGGAATCAAGAACCTGGAAAAGATTGCCGACGAAAAAGAAAAAGAACTAATGGAAGGTTAAGTTCTATATTCTAATTCGAAAGAGAAATCAGCGCACTTCGCGTTGGTTTCTTTTTATTTTTACTGAGGGCCGCGCTTGATCTGTTAAAATCTGGCTTAATATTATGCATAGTTGGTGACAAATGTAGAGTCAGGCCTAGATTTCTGGTAAAATGAAAAGTGTTGCAATTAAAAACAATGCGGAAATGGAGGGTTGTTCTTGTTTAACAAGAATCACCAGGCGGCAGACGAGCCGCAATTGGATATGTCCCGCATCCCAGCTCATGTCGCCATTATCATGGATGGCAATGGCCGCTGGGCGCAGGCGCGACACCTGCCTCGCGTGGCGGGTCACAAGCAGGGCATGCAGACGGTGAAGAAAGTCACGATTGCTGCCAGCGACCTTGGCGTAAAAGTACTCTCGCTTTACGCTTTTTCAACGGAAAACTGGAAACGGCCAGAAAGCGAAGTCAGCTACTTGATGGATTTGCCGATTCGTTTCTTTAATACGTTTGTGCCAGATCTGGTTAAGCATAACGTTAAGGTAACGGTTATGGGCGATATCACCAAGCTGCCAGAAAAAACGCAAAAAGCCGTTAACGATGCGATGGCAGATACCAAGGACTGTGACGGCATGATTCTAAACTTCGCGCTTAACTATGGTGCGCGTGATGAAATCAAACGGGCCGTGCAGTCAATCGCACAACAGGCTGCAGCTGGCGAACTTGATCCTGCTTCCATCACTGAAGATACGATCAGCGGACATCTGATGTCAGCACAGCTGGGCGAGTTTGCCGATCCTGATCTTTTAATTCGGACCAGCGGCGAAGAGCGGATCTCGAACTTTATGCTTTGGCAGATTGCCTATAGTGAGCTGCTGTTCGTGCCGGAACATTGGCCAGACTTTGATGGCGAGACGCTCAAACGCTGCCTGATTGAATTTCAAGGGCGGCACCGTCGTTTTGGCGGTTTGGTAAATAAATAGAAACGGGTGAAGATTAGTGAAAACACGGATTATTACGGCGGTCGTTGCCTTGGCGATCTTTATTCCACTGATTGTCTACGGTGGCTGGCCATTAACGATTGCGGCAGTTGTCTTAGGCATGATCGCAATGGGCGAGATTCTGAGCATGAAAAAGATGTTTTTGACGTCTTTTCCAGCGATCGTCAGCTACATTGGCGTGGCAATCATGGTCCTGCCCAACAGCTGGCTGGACTTTTTGCCGAGTCACATTACGCGGCTGTTTGCCATGTACGTAATGGTGCTGCTTTTATTGCTGCATACGGTTGTGCATAAACAGCGCTTCAGCTTTGATGATGCCGGGGTCTTGGCATTGGGCATGCTCTACATCGGCATTGGCTTTAACAATTTCTTGGCAGCCCGGGCCGTCAGCTTTACGACGCTTTTGTATGCTATGCTGATCGTTTGGCTGACTGACAGTGGGGCCTACTTGTTTGGCCGCAAGCTGGGCAAGCATAAACTGGCACCGCGCGTCAGTCCGAATAAAACCTGGGAAGGCTCGATCTGCGGCACGCTTTTGGCCACGGTGGTTCTGGCCGTTTACCTCTACTTCTTCCCAGTTGGCTATCACAACTGGGGCTTGATGGTCTTTTTGACGCTGCTGCTCTCGATTCTGGGTCAATTCGGCGACCTGGTCGAATCAGCACTCAAGCGATTCTACGGCGTTAAGGACTCCGGTAAGATCCTGCCTGGCCATGGTGGTATTTTAGACCGGTTTGACAGCATGCTGCTGGTCATGCCGGCGCTGTACCTGCTGGGGATTATCTAAGCTGGCCGAAAGGTGAGGCGATTCTGTGATATTAACGATTATTACCTTTATTATTGTCTTTGGACTGTTGGTCTTGGTGCATGAATATGGCCACTACTACTTTGCCAAGCGGGCCGGGATTCTGGTTCGTGAATTTTCGATTGGCATGGGTCCCAAGATCTGGTGGCATCGCAAAAACGGCACGACCTATACCATCCGGATTCTGCCATTGGGCGGGTATGTCCGGTTGGCAGGTGCTGATGAAGAAGATGAAGAGTCGCTGCGTCCCGGAACGCCGGTTGCCATTCAGCTCAATGACCAGCAAAAAGTCACCAGCATCAATACCAGTGATAAAAACACGCTGTTTCAAGGCATCCCATTGCAGCTGATTGATCATGACTTAAATGATGGATTATGGATCAAAGGGTATGTCAATGGCGATGAAAGCACGGTCAAAACATACGCTGTCGATCATGACGCTACGATTATCGAAAATGACGGCACGGTTGTTCAGATTGCGCCTAAAGACGTGCAGTTTCGTTCTGCCAGTCTGGGCAACCGGATGCTGACCAACTTCGCGGGGCCGTTCAATAACTTCTTGCTGTCGTTGGTCGTCTTTATTATTCTGGGCTTTACGCTTAGCGGTATTCCAACCAACAGCAATCGACTGGGCGCGGTTCGTTCTGACTCGGTAGCGGCCAAGGCAGGTTTGCGGACCGGTGATCGGATTACCGAGATCAATGGTAAAAAAACCAAGAACTGGACTGCTTTGGCAACTGAAATTTCGGGCAATCCCGGCAAAAAGCTGACGGTTGAGTATCAGCGCGATGGTCGTCAGTATACCACGACGATGACGCCTAAAAAGGTCAAGCAGGGAAATGAAACGGTTGGTCAGGTCGGCATTGTCGAAGAACAAAAAACCGATGCCAAATCAAGAATTATGTTTGGCTGGCAGCGGTTCGTTCAGGCCGGCACTCTGATTTTCAGCGTCTTAGGTCACATGTTTACACATGGCTTTAGCCTCAACGACTTAGGTGGACCGGTTGCGATTTATGCCGGTACCTCGCAGGCAACGGCTTTAGGGATCAATGGCGTGCTTAATTTCTTGGCCCTTTTGTCGATCAACCTGGGAATCGTCAATCTGCTGCCAATTCCTGCTCTTGATGGTGGTAAGCTGTTATTGAACATTATCGAGGCAGTCATCAGGCGGCCAATTCCCGAAAAAGCTGAGGGGATCGTTACGATTATTGGTTTTGCCTTTTTGATGCTGTTGATGATTCTGGTTACTTGGAACGATATTCAACGCTACTTTATTCATTAAAAATCTTGGCTCCGTTTCATGAAGCCGTTCAAAGGAGTATTTTTTTAAATTATGAAGCAATCAAAGATTTTGATTCCGACCAAAAAAGAAGCACCAGCTGATGCCGAAGCGCTCAGTCATAAGATGATGGTGCGGGCTGGCTACATCTATCAGGTCTCTGCCGGGGTCTGGGCTTATCTGCCAATGGCCTACCGCGTGATTCGCAAGGTTGAAAACATCATTCGCGAAGAAATGGACAAGGCTGGTGCCGTTGAAATGATGCTGCCGGCACTGCTGCCTGCTGATCTGTGGAAGAAGTCGGGCCGCTACGAAAGCTATGGCGACAACCTGTTTAAGCTCAAGGACCGCCGCGATCGTGAATTTATCCTGGGACCAACGCATGAAGAAACGATTACCAGTATTCTGCGTGACAGCGTGCAGTCATATAAGAAGCTGCCACTGGTCGTCTACCAGCTGCAAGACAAGTTCCGTGATGAGGATCGGCCACGCTATGGCATTCTGCGGGGTAAGGAATTCGAAATGCTGGATGGCTACTCTTTCTCTGCTGATCAAGCTGGTCTGGATGAGGCATACAGTCTGCAGGCTAAGGCATACCGCAATATCTTCGACAAGATTGGCCTGGACTACAAGGTGATCCTGGCTGATTCTGGTACGATGGGGGGCAAAAACTCCCAAGAATTCTCTGCACCAGCTGAGGTTGGTGAAGATACGATTGCCTACACGGATGGAACCTATGCTGCCAACCTGGAAAAAGCCACGAGCAAGTTTGTCGGCGTCCAGCAGACGGCTGATCCGGCTGAACTGCAAAAACAGGCTACGCCAGGTGCGCACAGCGTTGATGAGGCAGCCGAAAGTCTGGGGCTGGAAAGCAGTCAGATCATCAAGTCGATGCTGTACATGGCTAAGATGGATGAAGAAGAAACAGTGCCGGTACTGGTATTGATGCGCGGCAATGACGAGGTTAACGAAACCAAAGTCGAAAACGCGCTGGACTGCGAAGAGCTTAGTCTGGCCACTGAAGAAGACGCGGAAAAATACCTGGGCGCGCATCCTGGTTCGCTTGGTCCCGTCGGCGTGGGTGAAGAAGTCAAGATTCTGGCCGACAACTACGTCAAAGTCTTGGTCAACATGGCCTGCGGTGCTAATGAAGACGGCTTCCACTACGTCAACGCCAATTTAGATCGCGACTTCCGCGTTGATGAGTTCGGCGACTTCCGTAACGTTCAAGAAGGCGAAATCGCGCCAGATGGTCAGCCAATCAAGTTCACGCGGGGAATCGAGCTGGGGCACATCTTCAAGCTTGGTACGCATTATTCCAAGATTTTAGGTGCACAGGTGCTGGATCAAAACGGCCGGCAAACCGATATGGTGATGGGCTGCTATGGTATCGGTGTCTCACGGCTGCTCTCGGCAGTTGCTGAACAGACGGCTGACGAACATGGGCTGGCATGGCCGGACAGTATCGCGCCATTTGACGTGCACGTAATTCCGGTTAACGCTAAAAACGAAGAACAGATGCAGATGGCCGAAAGCATCACCAAGACTTTGGAAGCGGCTGGCTATGAAGTACTGCTCGACGATCGCAAGGAACGGGCCGGCGTTAAGTTTGCCGATGCCGATCTGATTGGTCTGCCATTGCGGGTGACGGTCGGCAAGAAAGTCAGCGAAGGGATCGTTGAAGTCAAGATCCGCAAGACCGGCGAGACGATTGAGATTAAGCAGGAAGAAATTGAAAACACGGTTGGCATTTTGCTTAAGCAGCTGACGCCAGCTACCGAGACAGCCGCTGACTAATTATTGAGCGGCAGACTTTACAAAAGGTGGTTTAAAGGTAGAATAGATTCTGCTTTTAGCCGCTTTTTTTAATGAAATCAGAGAGGAGCATTGGAGTGGAGTTATCACGACATGAACTGTTTGAGCACTTGCTGGATCAGCTGAACATGGCTAAAGACGATCCTGCTTTTAAAGACGGCAAGATCAAGCAGGTAATCGTTCACCGCAAGTCCAAGTGCTGGGAATTTGATATCGTATTGCGCAAGGTAATGCCTTATGAATTGTTTCGCCAGTTCGTCTCAGCTTTACAGATCAGTTTTCGCGAGCTGGCGGGCGTGGATGCCAAAGTCAGAATCGATACGCCGACTGATGAATTGGATGCTAAGGCGATCGGCGACTATTGGTCATACGTAGTCGATGCCGAAGTCGGTGAATCCCCAATGGCACGCGAGGTCTGCGCCAAGACGATTCCTGAAGTCGATGGCAACCGAGTGCAGCTGCTGTTGGAAAACGAGGCCATCAAAGACTTTTTCGTCAAGAACCTTTTAAGTGCAATTGAAGAAGGCTATCAAAAAGTCGGTTTTCCACAGTTTCGGATTCATCCATTGGTCGATCAGTCAGCTTCCGAACAAAAAATCAAGGAGCTCAAGGCCAAACAGCAGCAGCAGGACCAGGAGCTGGTTAAAAAAGCCATGGAGCGCCTGCAGCAGCAAAAGGCCGAAAAAAAGCAGCAGGAATCCGCGCTGCCTGACCTGGGCGATGGTCCCCTGGTCATTGGCAAGCCGATCAATCCTAAAGAACCCGTACGACGGATGGCTGAGATTACTGAAGAAGAGCGCAACGTGGTCGTGGAAGGCTATGTCTTTTCAAAAGAAGTCCGTGAGCTGCGCAGTGGCCGGCAACTGCTGATTTTGGAAGTAACCGACTACACGTCATCGTTTGCCATTAAGAAGTTCTCCAACAACAAAGAAGACGAGGCCAAGTTTGCGGCAATCAAAGAAGGCGAGTGGATCAAGGCACGCGGTCCGGTTCAAGAAGACACCTACATGCGTGATTTGACGATCATGGCCTATGCCATCCAGCAAGTCAGTCATCCTGCCAGAAAGGATACTGCAGAAGGCGAGAAGCGGGTTGAACTGCATCTGCATACTACGATGAGCACGATGGATGCCACCAACTCGATTTCTGATTACATCAAACAGGCGGAAAAATGGGGAATGAAGGCAATTGCGGTCACCGATCATGCCGGCGTCCAGGCGTTCCCCGAAGCGTTTAATGCCAGCCACGACAAAAAGGGCAATGCCAAGATCAAGATTTTATATGGGGTCGAGGCGAATGTCGTTGATGACGGGATTCCGCTGGTCTATAACGAAAACCATGATGAGCTTTTAGGCAATACCTATGTCATCTTTGACGTGGAAACGACGGGACTTTCAGCCATCTATGACAAGGTGATTCAGCTGTCGGCCGTTAAGATGCGGGACGGCGAGGTGCTGGACTCGTTTAATCAGTTTATCGATCCAGGCTTTCCGCTTTCTGAACAGACTAAGGAACTGACCAAGATCACAGATGAGGATGTTAAGGGATCCAAATCAGAAACTGAGGTCTTTCAGATGTTCCAGGACTTTTGTAAAGGCTGTCTGCTGGCTGGACACAACGTCAGCTTTGATATGGGCTTTTTGAACACCGGTTATGAACGCGATGGCTTGCCGCGCATTACGGCCCCGGTTATCGATACCCTGCCGCTGGCGCGCTTCTTGCATCCAGAAATGCACCGGTTCACGCTGGATACGCTGAGTCGTAAGTTTAAAGTCGGGCTTGATCATCACCACCGGGCCGACCACGATGCCGAGGCGACGGGACATCTGCTGCACATCTTTTTAAGAGATGCTGAAAAGCGCTATGATGCCAAATACGTTGATGACTTGAACAAGCATATGTCAGACAATGGCGCCTATCGTCATGGCCGACCGTTTCATGCCACGATTTTTGCCAAGAATCACACGGGACTGAAGAATCTTTACAAACTGGTCTCATTGGCTAACGTCAAATACTTCTATCGGGTGCCGCGAATTCCGCGCAGCGTGCTCGACCACTATCGCGAGGGCCTGCTGATCGGTACGGCCTGTTCAAAAGGCGAGGTCTTTACTGCAATGATGGAAAAGGGCTATACGGATGCCAAGCAAAAAGCGCAGTACTATGACTTTATTGAAGTGCAGCCCAAGCCTAACTACGCGCCATTGATTGAGCAGCAGATCATCTCAAATACCGCGCATCTAGAAGACATTATCAAAAACATGGTCAAGCTGGGAGCGGATATGGACAAGCCGGTCGTGGCAACTGGCGACGCGCACTACCTTAATCCTGAAGACAAAATCTATCGTCACATTCTGATCAATTCGCAAGGCGGTGCCAATCCGCTTAACCGTACGCGCCGGCCTGACGTTCCATTCCGCACGACTGATGATATGCTCAAGCAGTTTGCGTTTTTGGGTGAGGAAAAGGCGTATGAGATCGTGGTGGAAAATACCAATCGGCTGGCCGCTGAAATGGATGAGATGCGGCCAGTGCAAGACTCGCTGCACACGCCGAACATGAAGGGCGCCAACGAGGAACTGGCCAAGCGAACCTGGGATACGGCCCATGCCTGGTATGGCGATCCGTTGCCAAAACTGGTCAAGGATCGGGTCGAACTGGAGCTTAACTCAATTATTGGCAATGGTTACGCGGTTATTTATCTGATTGCTCAGCGTTTGGTAGCCAAGTCCAATAAAGACGGCTATCTGGTTGGCTCGCGGGGATCAGTCGGCTCATCAGTCGTGGCCAATCTGGCAGGGATCACGGAAGTCAATGCCTTTCCGCCTCACTATCGCTGTCCCAACTGTCAATACAGCCATTTCTACACAAAAGGTGAGTACAGCTCGGGCTTTGATATGCCTGACAAAGACTGTCCCAAGTGCGGTACTTTGATGATCAAAGATGGTCACGACATTCCTTTCCAGACCTTCCTTGGCTTTAAGGGCAATAAGGTTCCCGATATCGATCTGAACTTCTCTGGCGACTACCAGCCAATCGCGCATAACTATATGAAAGTGCTATTCGGCGAAAAGAATGTTTATCGAGCTGGGACGATTGGAACCGTGGCCGATAAGACTGCCTATGGATACGTCAAAGCATTTGAGCGCGACACCGAGCAGCAGTTTAGAGGCGCCGAAGAAGACCGTTTGGCAAAAGGCGCGACCGGCGTTAAGCGGACGACCGGTCAGCACCCGGCTGGAATCATCATCGTGCCTGATGACATGAGTATCTATGACTTTACGCCGGTTCAGTATCCAGCCGATGATCAAAACGCGGCCTGGGAAACGACGCACTTTGATTTTCATTCGATTCATGACAACATTTTGAAAATGGATATTCTTGGACACGATGATCCGACCATGATTCGGTTCCTGCAAGATCTTTCAGGCGTCAACCCCCAAACGATACCGATGGATGATCCGGGCGTAATGAGTCTGTTCTCCAGTCCTGACATTTTAGGCGTTACTGAAGAACAGATCCAAAGTAAGACGGGAACTTTGGGGCTGCCGGAATTCGGGACGCGGTTCGTACGGGGGATGCTTGATGACACGCACCCCAAGAACTACTCGCAGCTGCTGCAGATTTCTGGTCTTTCGCATGGGACTGGCGTGTGGCTGGATAATGCCCAGGAACTGATCAAAAACGGCACGGCCACGATTGCCAACGTTATCGGCTGTCGTGACAACATCATGACCGACTTGATTCACTATGGCCTGGATTCAGAAACCTCCTTTCAGGTTATGGAACACGTGCGTAAAGGACGCGGGATCCCCGATGAATGGCAGGAAAAGATGCTGCAGGCAGGCGTGCCGCAATGGTATCTGGATTCCTGTCTGAAGATTCAGTACATGTTCCCAAGAGCGCACGCGGCGGCATATGTCTTGATGGCGCTGCGGATTGCGTACTTTAAGGTCTACTTCCCGTTGGTTTATTACGCGGGCTACTTTTCCGTGCGGGCGGATGACTTTGACGTCGTGGCCATGGCTCATGGCAAGGATGCCGTCAAAGCGCGGATGCAGCAGATCAATGATCAGGGCAATGAGGCCAGTGCCAAGGACAAGAGCCTGCTGACGATTCTGGAGCTGGCCAACGAGATGCTGGAGCGGGGCTACAACTTTGAAATGGTTGATCTGAATCGTTCCGATGCCACTGACTGGCTGATTGACGGTGATTCGCTGATTGCACCGTTCAGAGCGATTCCGGGTCTGGGGGTCAATGTTGCCAAGCAGATCGTTGCCGCTCGAGCACAACGGCCATTCCTTTCCAAAGAGGATCTTTCTGAGCGGGGAAAGGTCTCGCAGACGCTGATTCAGTTTATGACAGCCAATCACGTCTTAGACGATCTGCCGGATGAAAATCAGCTCAGTCTGTTTTAACCACGGCTGAATCGTTGACTGCCATGGCTGGTAATCTGATCAAATTAGTTTCAGGCTGGTTTTTAACGATCTTGATTTTAGTCTGATCAGTGGGCAAATGCTGCTCATGGTTGCTAAGCCAGAATAAAGATGCTATACTATCAATAGTGAATAACTCGTTAGGGAGTGAGCAGCAATGCTCGCTCTTTTTATTGCAATGAAATTGGAGGTGGCGGATTTGAGCAGTACGGTGGTTGACGCGGTCGAAAAGCTGGTTGAGCCGATCTTGACCGAGCATGACTTTGAGCTGTATGATATCGAATTTGTCAAAGAAGGACAAAGCTGGTATTTAAGAGTCTACATCGACAAAGACGGCGGCATTACGCTGGAAGACTGTGCCACGGTTAGCGATCAGCTGAGCGAGGCGCTGGATAATGCCGACCCAGACCCGATTCCCCAGGCATACTTTTTAGAAGTATCTTCACCAGGTGCGGAACGGCCTTTAAAAAAGGAAAGCGACTATCAGCGGGCACTGAACGAATATATTCATGTCTCGCTGTACCAGGCAGTTGACGGCCGCAAGGTCTATGAGGGTACGATGACTGATCTGACGCCTGACAGCTTAACCTTGGATTATTTGGATAAGACGCGACACAAGACGATTACGCTGGATCGTAAAAAAATTGCCAAGGCTCGCTTAGCAATCAAGTTTTAATAAAGGAGCAGCAAAATGAGCACTAAGAAGCAAAAGCAAGCACAAGAACTGCTTGATGCCATGAACGTCCTGGAAAAGGAAAAGGGCATCAAGAAGGAAGTCGTTATCGAAGCATTGACGGATGCTTTGGAAAAGGCCTACAAGACCAACTACAACGCCAGCAACGTTGAAGTAAAGATCGATGAAAACACGGGTGAGTTCAAGGTCTTTTCTGACAAGACGGTCGTGGCCGAAGTTGAAAACCCTAAAGAACAAATCAGTCTGCACGATGCCTGGGAAAAGAGCCATGGCTACAGCCTGGGCGACACTTTCCAAGAAGAAGTGACGCCGCATGACTTTGGCCGCCTGGCAGCGCAAACGGCTAAAAACATCGTCCTGCAAAAGCTGCGTGAGGCTGAACGCGACCGGGTCATCAACAAGTATGACAAAATGCTGAATGAATTGGTTGAAGGGGAAGTCTCTCGTGAAGACAACCGCTTTATCTACATTGACCTTGGCGATGGTGTGGAAGCCGGCTTGAGCAAGCGTCAGACGATGCCTAACGAAGAGTACCGGATTCACGATCGCGTCCAGGTCTACATCTACAAGGTAGCCGATGCCAAGCCAATGCAGCAGCCAGATGGCACGCAAAAGCGTCAATACCGTGGTCCGCTGGTCTTGGTAAGCCGGACGGATCCAGGCATGCTCAAGCGCTTGTTTGAAAAAGAGGTTCCCGAACTCAAGGAACAAAACGGCCCAATCGAATGGAAGGGCAGTGCACGGGAAGCCGGCGATCGTTCCAAGGTTGCCGTAGCTTCAAAAGACCCGAACATCGATCCGGTTGGTACCTGTGTTGGTCCACGAGGCGCCCGGGTTCAGGCAATCGTCAACCAACTGGGCGGCGAAAACATCGATATCATCGAATACAGCTCTGACCCAGCGATCTTCATCAAGAATGCCTTGAAGCCAGCTACGGTTGACCGCCTGGACTTTGACGACAACAACGGTGAAGAAGAGGATACGGGCAGCGTTGATCACGAAGGCAACAAGATCGTCAAGGTTCATCATGGCTGCACGGTCTACGTACCGGACGACCAGTTGTCGCTGGCAATCGGCAAGCGTGGTCAAAACGTTCGTCTGGCTGCTCAGCTGACCAAGTACAAGATTGACATCAAGCCATCCAGTGAGGCACCGGCTGTCGAAGATCAAACTGATGATTTCGCTGATGATGCTCAAAACGATGCAATGGATGGCGAATAAGACTACAATAGAAAAAGAAATTGAAGCAAGATTGAATGGAATAAATTGAGCAGCGGGGTGAAACAATGAAAAAGAGAAAAGTACCGATGCGCAAAGACATCGTTACCGGCGAAATGATGCCCAAGCGAGAGCTGATTCGCGTGGTGCGCAACAAAGAAGATGAAGTCAGCGTGGACCCAACCGGTAAAAAGGCTGGTCGCGGCGCCTACATTGCCGCAGATGTAAAGATTGCCACGCGGGCAAAGAAGGAACGCACTTTTGATAAGGCATTCGGCGTTAAGCTGGATGATGCCTTTTATGATCAGCTGATTGACTATGCTGATCACCTGCAGGAACGGATCAAGCTGTTCGGTCACGTTTAATGACAGCTTCAGAACAGCAGATCTTGAACCTTTTGGGATTAGCCCGGCGTGCCCGTCAGATTACGGCTGGGGAAGGATTGGTTTTAAAATCGATCCGCAACCATCAAGCCAAGCTGGTTTTTTTGGCAGCTGACGCCGGTCATTCCACGGTCAAGCAGTTTATCAATAAGTGTAATTATTATGAAATTCCACTGATTTGCCGATTCAATAAAGCCGAGCTAAGTCAGGCGATTGGACAGGCACGAACGGTGGTTGCCGTTGAACAGGCCGGTTTTGCCAAGCGCATGATCGAACTGTCAAACGACGCTGAAGAAACAACAAAATAAATAAAGGAGCGTGATTCGATGGCCAAAGAACGAATTTACGAACTAGCCAAAGAGCTGAAAATGCCAAGCAAGGACTTGGTGGATATGGCCAAAAAGGAGGGAATCACGGTGAAAAGTCATATGTCTTCCGTGACCTCAGAAGAAGCCAACCGTCTGCGCAGCATGGCCAAGGGTACCAATAAGCCAGCCGCTGCCAAGGCCAGCCAGCCAAAGCAGGAACAGCCAAAGCGCCCAGAACACAACAGCCGTCCGCAAAACGGTCAGCAGTCTCAAAACAACAATCGTCACAGTAACAACAACCGTGGCGGCAATGATGACAATGGCCGTGGCGTTCACGTTTTCAACAAAAACAAGAACAACAAGAAGAACCGTCGCAATAAAAACAACAAGCACAACAAGAATCAACGGATGCGCGAAGTGAAAAAGCAGCAGCCAACTCAGCGTAAGGATCGTCCATTGCCAGATGTTCTTGAATACACGGAAGGCATGAACGCGCAGGATTTGGCTAAGCTTTTGCACCGTCCAGCAGCTGAAATCATCAAGAAGCTGTTCATGCTTGGCGTCATGGTCAACCAAAACCAATCCCTGGATACGGACACGATTGAGCTTTTGGCCGCTGATTATGGGATCGAAGCTAAGGAAAAGGTTCAAGAAGACATTGCCGACTTGGACAAATTCTTTGATCAAGAAAACCAAAATACGGAACACATGGTATCGCGACCACCAGTCGTTACGGTTATGGGTCACGTTGACCACGGTAAGACGACGCTTTTGGATAAGATTCGTCATTCCCACGTTACGGATTCTGAAGCCGGTGGGATCACGCAGGCAATCGGTGCCTACCAGGTTGACTACAACGGCAAGCTGATCACGTTCTTGGATACGCCAGGTCACGCCGCCTTTACCGAAATGCGGGCGCGTGGTGCCAATATTACCGACATCACGGTCCTGGTTGTAGCTGCCGATGACGGGGTCATGCCACAGACGGTTGAAGCCATCAACCACGCCAAGGCTGCCCACACGCCAATCATCGTCGCTGTTAACAAGGTCGACAAGCCAGGTGCCAATCCAAACCGGGTTATCGAAGAACTGGCCCAGTATGAATTGATCCCAGAAGACTGGGGTGGCGACACGATCTTTGTCAACATCTCAGCTAAGTTTGGCAAGAACATCGATGAACTGCTCGACATGATTCTGCTGCAGGCCGAAATGATGGAATTGAAGGCCAATCCAGATCAAAACGCCGCGGGTTCCGTTGTTGAAGCCCGGCTGGATCAAGGTCGCGGTCCCGTAGCCACGCTGCTGGTTCAACAAGGTACGATGCATGTTGGTGACCCAATCGTTGTCGGCAACACGTTTGGCCGCGTCCGGACGATGACCAACGAAAACGGTCGCCGCATCAAGGAAGCTACGCCATCTACGCCAGTTGAGATCACTGGTTTAAACGACGTGCCAGAAGCCGGGGATCGCTTCGTAGTCTTTGACGATGAAAAGACGGCCCGCGCAGCTGGTGAGGAACGGGCAAAGCGCGCCTTGGTTGAAGAACGGCAAAAGACCAGTCATGTTACGCTGGACAACTTGTTTGCCACGATGAAGAAGGGTCAGATGAAGACGTTGCCGGTTATCATCAAGGCCGATGTGCAAGGTTCCGTTGAAGCCCTGGCTCAGTCGTTGGAAAAGATCAAGGTTGACGGCGTTCGCGTTGACATCATCCACAAGGCCGTTGGTGCCATTTCTGAATCCGATGTCACGCTGGCAGAGGCTTCCAATGCCGTTATCATTGGCTTTAACGTGCGCCCTACGCCACTGGCCAAGTCTATGGCTGAATCAAACAACATCGATATCCGGCTGCACCGGGTCATCTACAACGCGATTGAAGAAGTTGAAGATGCCATGAAAGGGATGCTGGAACCGGTTTACAAGGAAGAAACGGTTGGTCAGGTTGAAGTTCGGCAAATCTACAAGGCTTCCAAGATTGGTACGATTGCCGGTGGGATGGTCATCGACGGCAAGATTACGCGTGATTCCAAGGTCCGCCTGATTCGTGACGGCGTGGTCGTTTACGAAGGCGAACTGGGCAGTCTGAAGCGTTTCAAAGACGATGTCAAGGAAGTCAAGCAGGGCTATGAATGTGGTCTGACAATTCAAAACTACAATGACATCAAGGAAGGCGACGTTATCGAAGCTTACCAGATGAAGGAAGTTCCCGTTAAGTAGCTTCTAGTCGCTAAAGGAGAAAAACATGCCAAATAAACGCTATCGGGTGGATCGGCTGGCTGAACAGATTCAGCGTGAAGTTGATGACATCCTCTTAAAGCGCGTGCGTGATCCACGAGTTCAAGACATCACGATCACGGGCGTTGACGTTACGGGCGACCTGCAGCAAGCGACGATCTACTACAGCCTGCTGTCTGACAAGGCCAGCGATGGCGAGAAGGCTCAACAAGGTCTGGACAAGGCAAAAGGGCTGATTCGCAGCGAACTGGGCAGTCGTCTTAACATTTTCAAGACTCCAGAGCTCACGTTTAAGCGTGATCCATCGGTTGCTTATGGCAGTCGGATCGACCAATTGATCAACCAGCTGCACAAGCAGGAGCGATAATCAGTTAAAAGGGAGCCCAGCTTGCGGCCCCCTTTTATTATTTCAAAAAATGAAAGCGGTGAAATTTTTGGACGGGATTATTCCATTGTACAAAGAACGCGGCATGACCAGCTTTGACTGTGTCAGTCGGTTGCGGCGAATTCTGCACACGAAAAAAATCGGTCATTCAGGAACGCTGGATCCAAACGTTGATGGCGTGTTGCCGATCTGCGTGGGTCAGGCTACCAAAGTCGTTGAGTTTTTGATGGCCTCGGGTAAGCAATATGTTGGCGAGCTTTTAGTTGGTCAGGCGACGACGACTCAAGATCTGGATGGCGAAGTCGTGGCCCAAAAGCCAGTCACGGCACCAATTGATGAAGACACGATCAAGCAGGCCATGCAGGAGCTGACCGGTGACATTGTTCAGATTCCGCCGATGTATTCGGCAATCAAGGTTAACGGCAAGAAGCTCTATGAATATGCCCGCGCTGGCGAAACCGTTGAACGTCCCAAGCGTCACGTTCACATTGCGCGCTTTGAAATGACGGCTTCCAGCTATGATGAAAAAAAGCAGCAGCAGCGGATTCGTTTTGTGGTCGACTGCAGCAAGGGAACCTACGTGCGGACATTGGCCTATGATCTGGCAGAAAAGTTAGGCTATCCTGGCGTAATGAGCAGTCTGACACGAACTAAGAGTGGCGGCTTTGAATTGGATCAGACCCTGAGTCTAAGCGATATTCAAGATGCCATGGAAGCCCAGATTATGAATCGCTATGTCTATCCAATGGATTATGCCCTGCAGAACTATCCACATCTTGAATTGACGGAAGCGCAATGGAAAAAGGTTCAAAATGGCGGCTGGCTGAGTGGTCTGAACACCCAAGAACCTGAAATCGCGCTGACTTATCAAGGTGAGGTCAAGGCACTGTATCAGGCAAAAGATCAGCTCTATAAACCGCTGAAGATGCTGTCGACAAAGTAGGTGGGATAGATGCAGGTTATTAAGATTCATCATCCATTTGATCCGGCGTTGATACCAGCTGGACCAGTTGTTTTGGCAATGGGCTTTTTTGACGGTATTCATCGTGGCCACCAGGCGGTAATCAAGACGGCGCGTCGGATTGCTGATGAAAAAGAGCTGCCGCTAGCCGTCCTGACTTATGATCATCGGCCTGAGATCGTCTATCAGCAGTATCCAGCTGGCGGCGTGCATTATCTGACTCCTTTGCAGCGCAAATTGGATTTGCTAAAGCAGCTGGGCGTCGATCGCGTTTATCTGGTTAATCTTACTTCGGCATTGTCGGCTTTAGATCCGCAGACGTTTGTGGATCAATATCTGGTAGGCTTTCATACGCAGGTTGCCGTAGCTGGCTATGACCATACTTATGGGGCTGATCCCAGCGTGGCCAATATGGCGCATCTAAAAGAGTTTGCCAAAGGACGATTTGAGGTAGTAACCGTTGACAAAATGACGCTGCAGGATAATCATAAGGTTGGTTCAACGCGTATCAGAGAGCTGCTTGAGCTTGGCGATGTGCAATCGGCCAATGAGCTTTTAGGCTACTTTTACCAGACTTCCGGCGTGGTCGTGCATGGGTTTGCGCGGGGCCGAACATTGGGCTTTCCCACGGCTAACGTTGCCTGGCCTGAAGCAGAGTGGCTGCCGGCAATCGGCGTTTACGTCGTGCAGATGAAAATCGGTGAGCGCTGGTATAATGGGATGGCCAGCGTGGGTCGCAACGTTACGTTTGGCGATCATAATGAAAAGACACTTGAAATCTATCTGTTCAACTTCAATCAGCTGATCTATGGCGAAAACGTGCAGGTGCGCTGGATCAAACGGCTGCGCGGCGAGGTCAAGTTTAACAGTGCGGATGATTTGATTGCCCAGATGCGACTTGATCAGCATCATTCGGAACTGACACTGCAAAATCTCAAGGCTCTGCCAGGTCAGATTTTGCAATAAATTAAAAGTAAACGGTGCCGATTTGGCTATAATCCCCTTGAGGGTGACACTTGAAATAATAAAAGTGTCATTCTTAAG